>Ga0256831_1001006_pt1 | contig 14919 bp, 10 predicted proteins | sample 132544metaG_FD_189087 | JGI IMG/M metagenome (GOLD analysis project Ga0256831, IMG submission 189087) | Hydrothermal vent microbial communities from Lau Basin, Pacific Ocean - 132-544 | ecosystem: Environmental > Aquatic > Marine > Hydrothermal vents | place: Pacific Ocean: Lau Basin | collected...
AGGAATTACAAATTATTAATGATTTTTTTCTTCATATTGGTTTTAAATATAATACCAATTGGTAATAGAGAATATTTTAGGCTGATTTTTTACAGTCTCTATATTGCCAACAAATCTTTTTTAGCCGATTTCCCTGAACAATATATTAGGGAAAGGAAAAATTTCTATTTCTTTGTAAAAAACAGAATGGATGAACAAGATTACTGTAAGTAAAGCGATAAAAGGGTTACTACCAAATCTGACACTTGGTATAATGGAGGTCGATGTTACCACTCAACCTTCGAATAGTGAGGTTAAGAAAATTATTAACAGCAGGGTTAGTGAAAAGGAAGAAGTACTTACACCTGAAAGTATCAGAGAGATGGATACCGTTAAGGCAAACAAAGATGCCTACCGAAAGTTAGGCAAAGACCCTAATCGGTATCGCCCCGCCTCCGAGGCGTTACTGAGAAGAGTTGCCAATGGCAAAGGACTATATTTCATTAATAATGTTGTTGATATCCTCAACCTCACCTCTATCAATACCGGCTACTCAATTTGCGGTTACGATATTGATAAGATAAGTGGAGATATAGTTTTTGGGATAGGAGAGAAAGATGAACCATACGAAGGTATTGGCCGTGGTACATTGAACATTGAGCGACTGCCTGTTTTCAGAGATAGCATAGGAGCCTTCGGCACTCCAACAAGCGATTCGGTACGAACAATGGTTACAGAGAGTACTACACACTTTTTGATGATTATTATCGGATTTGGCAACAGTACCAATATTGAGAAAGCATTGGATGACACAGCAGAGCTTTATCAGAAATATGCCAACAGTAAGAACATCGTTAAAAGTTTACTAAGTTTGTAGTGGGGCAACGGGTTCACAAACAAGAAACTTGAAACAAGAAACCCGAAACACATAAACACACAAAAAAGAGATGATTCAGATATGTGCAATAGCATCGGGCAGTAATGGCAACTGCTACTACATAGGCAACAACAGTGATGCTGTGCTTGTTGATGCGGGGATAAGCAGAAGACAGATTATAAAACGTATGAAACTGATGAAGCTTGACATCAGGAAAGTTAAGGCTGCTTTTATTACACACGAGCATGCGGATCACATGCGGGGTGTAAGAGTTCTCTCCGACCAGCACTCAATTCCAATATATTTTACCAAACCCACCTTTAAAAGGGCAAGACCGGCCGACAGACCGAAAAATGTTGAATTCTTCTCTCCCGGCGACTCTGTGCAGATAGGAGAATTCACTATTCACTCATTTTCAAAAATTCATGATGCGATTGACCCAGTTAGTTTTCGTGTAACAATAAATGGAAAAAACATTGGTATATTAACTGACATCGGGAAACCGTGCAACAACGTAAATGAGCATCTAGCAGGGTGTGATGTCGCTTTTCTGGAGACTAATTATGATGAAAACCTACTGTGGAACGGGCCATACCCATACCATCTAAAAACAAGGGTAGCCTCTGATGTTGGCCACCTCTCAAACAGGCAAGCAGCTGAGCTGGTAGCAAATATCGACAGTTCAAAGCTGAAGCATATCTTTCTCTCTCACATCTCAGCCGACAATAACCGTATCGACTTTGCAATGGAAGCATTTAACGGACTGAAAAAGGAGATTAATATTATACCCACATCAAGATACGAGGCATCTGTAGTTCTGGAAATTTGAGAAGTTTTAGAACTAATGAATTAAACTTTAATTTAATTCAATTAGTAGTACGACTGTGCCCCGGTAGTACTACTACTCTGAACCAAAATATCTCCATCTCCAATATTGAGCTTTTTCTTTTTCGATTTACCCAAAGCAAAAATAAAAGCCTTCTCCGAAACCAATTGGTATTTGAGTAATCCTTTAGACATATCGAATTTTATCTTAATTTTTCCTTCGGTACTGGTAAATCTTGAGTTACCTGACAAATTAATCCTTGTACCCGATTGGTTTCCTTTAGTAGTCTTTACATCTAGCACCCCTGTTGTCTGAAATAGCTGTACATCGCCTGATGAATCCTGTATCTTTATTGCTCCCTCTGATACAGAAATCTTTATTGAACCTGACATTGACTTCGCCAGAATATCTCCTTTAATTTTGTCCATCTCCTGCTTACCTGAGGTACTGGCAGTTTTCACATCTCCTGTAATGTTGTTTAGCCGTAAAATCCCCGAAGATGAAGATGAGATAACATCGCCTCTAACCCTATAGATAGACAGATTGGATGATTTAGTCTTTACATTCGCACTCCCAACCACCTCGTCAATATAAATGTTTCCTGTTGTTGATGACAAAACAAGGTTGCCAGAGCATTTATTGACATTAATTTTCCCCGATTTGGTAACGATGTTTATAATTTTGGCATCCACCTCATTTATTGTACAATATCCTGAACTGTTTTCAACAACAAGCTCTATCGAATCGGGAACAGCAAACACTAACTCGCCGGTATGGGAGCTCCACGACTCCTTGGGGTAATTAACTATTACCTCCAATACATCATTCGTAATCTTTGTTTCAACAGAGTAGCCTTCAGGTTTGGTTGATTTCAACAGAGCCCGCATCCTGACGCTCTTATCATTTGACTTCTCAACAAAAACTTTACTGTAGTATCCTTTAATTCTAATTGTAGAGATATTATTAAAGGTGATATCTTTCTCAAATGCAACCGATAATTCGTCAGCTTTTGTTGACCATACAAGAGTTGTTAGAAAAAGAACTAACACAAAATAACGAATAGGGTAAAAACTCATAATAATAGATATTTTGTAAAAAAAAAGTAATTATCTCATTTCAATACGCAATACCTAGTAAGTTAGTTTCATTTAAACCCCACTTTTTATCACAAAAAAAAGGTTGCCTCTGACAGACAACCTTTTTTTTAAAACTATTTGTAGTTATGATTTCGTACCACTTAAGCGGTCATTGATCTCAGCTAGTGTAGCTTTAGCACTTGCGTTATTAGGATCAATCTCAAGAACTTTCTCAAAGAATGGTTTTGCCTCTTCGAACTTTGCATTTGCCCTTGCAATGATACCATCATATTGTGTAGGCTCAGCTTTAGCAGCAGTGGCCAATATTCCACCTGCCTTATTATAAGGACTTGCACCCTCTTTCAGGTAGTATGTTACCAGCATCTTTTTCATCGGACCTGCCGCCTTGCTTGTTTTATACTCATCTAAACCGGCAACAAGCACCTTCTCCATATCATCTTCTTTACCCAAGCTATTTAGAGACTTTGCAATGTAATAAGTACAGTAATCAGGTTTATACCCCAGCTCCTTGGCCATTGTATAATACTTCAATGCCTTCTCGTAATTCTTAATTTTTCTTGCAGAAGTTGCAGTGTTGTACACCATCTTAGTATCCATTTCAACACCCTCTTCCCAGCTTGCAATAGCTTTCTCAAACAGCTCAAGTGCTCCCTGGTAACTCTTCGTTCTCAATGCTTCGTTTCCTTCATTCTTCAGTTCTGCAGCAGTTTTATCTTGTGCAAATGCACCTGCCACCATAAATACCAAAAAGGATAAGGTCAGTAAATACTTCATAATTTTGTTGTTTTATTTTAATTAGTAAATCTTGTTTCAAAATTTAAACGGCCGTAAAAATAGTTTTTTTTTGAATTAATAAAAAAATGTTTTACAAATCATTCATATACATATGTAAATATTTCACTCTTTTTACATCCAACACCAACTACTTTCTATCAAAAACAGTACCAAAAAAAATAATTACACAAATATATCACATCTGCAATAACATTTTTTTAAACTCATTAAAAGTTGAATCTATCTCTATTTTAATTTTTGATTTGGTCATAAACTTCTCCATTGCTACCGGCATCAACACCTCTTTCTCAATCTGCTCCTCCACAACTTCCGGAAACTTAGCGGGATGAGCAGTTGCCAGAAACAGACCCTGCTCACTCTCTGATATTATCTCTTTTAGTGCTGTGTAGCCGCAGGCTCCATGGGGGTCGAGAATATAGCCGGACTGCTTGTATACCTCTTTGATGGTCTTTTTTATTCTGTCGTCATCCACAACAAACCCCGAGATACTCTCCTTTATAGTTTCAATATCCTTATCAAACATATCTAAAATACGCACAAAGTTACTTGGTTCACCTACATCCATGGCGTTGGCGATTGTTTGTACCGAAGCCTTAGGATTGTATTCTCCCGAATTTAAGTACTCAGGCACCACATCATTAATATTTGTAGCGGCAATAAACCGTTTTATCGGAAGACCCATTTTCTGCGAGATTAATCCGGCAGTTAGATTTCCGAAATTACCACTTGGTACTGAAAACAGAATATCAGCTGATTTATCTTTAATTTGAGCCCAAGCATAAAAATAGTAGACTACCTGAGGCAGAAGTCTTGCAATATTTATTGAATTAGCAGAAGTAAGAAACCGTTTTTTATTTAGCTCATCATCCAGAAAAGCCGACTTAACAAGCCTCTGGCAATCATCAAAATTACCGTCAACCTCAAGAGCTGTAATATTTCTGCCCAAAGTGGTAAATTGCCTCTCCTGCCTGTCGCTAACCATACCACGCGGATAGAGAATAAGTACCTTTATCCCCGGTACATTTATAAAACCATTTGCAACTGCCCCTCCTGTATCACCCGATGTGGCAGCCAGAACATATACGTCTTGTTCAATATCCTTAACAAAAGTTGATAAAACTCTGGCAAGGAAACGTGCTCCAACATCTTTAAACGCAGAGGTTGGTCCATGAAACAGCTCCAATACCGAAATATTATCGTTAACGCCACGCAATGGGATGTCAAAATTGAAAGCTTCACTAATGATATCTTTAAGCTTATCATCAGATAATACCGGAGTGAAGTATGGTTTTAACACCTCCATAGCAATCTCCTGCAATGACAGATTACTTAGGTTATTTATGAAATATTGCGTCAGTACCGGAATTGTTTCAGGCATAAACAGCCCCTTGTCACTTGATAACCCTTTAATAACTGCCTCCTTAATGTCTAACTCTGAATCTCTACTGTTTGTACTGTAAAATATCATAACTCTTTTTTTTTCACGAATTACACGAATTGATTAATTTCTATGTAACTCCATTTAATAATGTAACAATTTAGCCATTTAACCCTGTAACAATTTCATAAACTCCGTTCCGTAAATAGAGCCCAAGCCTCCCTTTTCCACAGAGTATTCGTTAAACTCTTTCACACCATCAGGCTTCTGCCCCGGTTTATAGATGGCAAAAGGCACAAGCGAGCGTGTGTGAGTCCGTTTCTCACAAGGCGTAGGATGATCAGGCAAGAAAGCAACGGATACAGGCTCACCGCTGTTAAGTGCATAATCCAGAACCCTAGCCACCACATACTTGTCAATATCTTCAATTGTTTTTATTTTGAGTTTTGCATTACCCTCATGTCCTGCCTCATCGGGAGCTTCGATATGCAGAAACAGGTAGTCGTGCTCTTTCATCGCTTCGATAGCTGCATCAGCCTTCCCTCTATAATTGGTGTCGTACAAACCGGTTGCTCCCTCAACAAATATTGACTTCAACCCTGCAAATCGAGCTATACCATGAATCAAATCGACCGCTGAAATTACAGCCCCCGATTCTATTCCATACAACTCCTTTAGTGAAGGCATTGCCGGTTTGTGCCCCGGCGACCATGGCCACACCATATTGGCAACAGACTTACCCCTTCGGGCACGTTCGAGATTAACAGGATGATTCTCAAGAACCTCTTTTGACAAAGCCATTATTTTTTTAAGCAACTCTGATACAATAGTGGTATCACCCTCTTTGGGCAGGAAATTCTCAAACTGCTTACCGGGGATATCGTGAGGAGGAGTACAATAGAGTTTATCGTCTCTTACACCCTTTATCACCAATACATGCCTGTAACTAACTCCGGTATAGAACTGAATCTTCTCATCCCCTATCTTCTCGTTCAAACTATCAATCAGTTTCCCTGCCTCTTCAGTTGAAATATGACCAGCCGAATGGTTAACCAAGGTATCGCCATCTGTTGTAATCAGATTACACCGCATCACCAAATCCTCGTCAGCAACATCAATCCCCAAGGCCGCTGCCTCCAGCACACCCCTACCCTCGTAATACGTCTCAGCATCATATCCAATAATTGTCATATTGGCAACTTCACTTCCCGGTGGTAGTGAATCAGGCACACTCTGCAACAAACCTGTTGATGCCATGCTACACAGCCTGTCAATATTTGGGGTATTAGCCACCATCACCGGAGTTTTATCTCCTAACTCTTTTATCCGTTCATCTGCCAATCCATCGGCCAGTATTACGATCTTTTTCATGTCACACTTTTTACTTTCGCCTTTTGCTTTTGCTTTTGCTTTTGCTTTTTTACCTACCCTACACATTCGCTACTCTGATGATATCGGCAAACACTCCGGCAGCTGTAACGTCCGCCCCTGCGCCATAACCTTTGATTACCATAGGATGATCTTTATAGTATTCGCTCCAGACAAGCAGCATATTGTTGCTCCCCTCCAGATTGTACATCGGACTATCGGCATCCACCTCCTTAAAGTCAACTTTTGCCACACCATTTTCAAACGAAGCCACATAACGAAGTCTCATATTTTGAGATTCGAGTTTGAGCCTTTGCTGTTCGAATGGTTCATCTAACCCTTTAACCTTCACAAGAAACTCCTCAACACTATCAGCTTCCATCCAATCATCAGGAATAAAACTCTCTTTCGCAATATCACTCTGTTCCAGTTTATAGCCTGACTCCCTGCCAAGTATCAATATCTTCCTTAGCACATCCATCCCGCTCAAATCGATACGAGGATCAGGTTCGCTGTAACCCTTCTCCATTGCCTCTTTAATTACAGCCGATAACGGTTTATCAGCAGCAAGCTCGTTAACAATGTAGTTGAGCGTTCCCGAAAGAACGGCCTCAAGCTTAATTATTTTGTCTCCACTATTTATCAGGTTATTGATAGTTGAAATAATTGGCAGGCCGGCTCCAACATTTGTTTCGAACAGATACTTAACACCATTCTGACGGGCAACAACCTTAAGTTCTTTATAGTCATCGTAAGATGACGAGCTTGCAATCTTGTTTGCAGTTATAACCGAAACATTTGCCTTAAGCAATTTCCCATACACTTTGGCCACATCCTCACTTGCAGTACAATCAATAAAAATACTGTTTGCTAGATTATTCTCTATTATTACATCAGAGAAATAACCCGAGGTAGAATCTTCTCCTGATATGAGTTGTGCAATTGCTTTTCCGGGATCTATACCCTCCCTGTTGATGAGCATTTTTTTTGAGTTTGACACTCCTACCAACCTTAGAACAACTCTCTCCTTCTCCTGTAACTTTTTTGAATGATCTTCAATTTTCTGCAACAGATTAGCACCAACAGTACCAACACCAGTGAGAAACAGATTCAGTATTTGATAGTCGATAAGGAAGAAAGCCTCATGAATCACATTCAAAGCTTTCCTCAGATTTTTGTCTTTTATTACAAATGAAATATTCAGCTCTGATGCTCCCTGAGCAATTGCAAAAAGATTTACACCGTTAGCACCAAGACCATTAAAGAGCTGCCCTGCCACGCCGGAGGTATGTCGCATTCGTTCGCCCACAATTGCCACTACAGCCATATCCGGTTCAACAGAGATGGAACTTATCTGTTTGAATCTCATTTCACGCTCAAACTCCAACTCCAGTGCTTTAACTGCTTTAGTAGTATCGCCGGTTCTTACAGCAACAGTAATACTACTCTCCGAAGAGGCCTGAGAGATAAGAATAACATTAATATTTTCGTGTGCCAGAGAGCGGAAAAAGCGCATTGAAATACCCGATATTCCAACCATGCCTGTTCCCTGCAATGTAATAAGTGAAATATTACGAATACTTGATACGCCCTTAATTTTTGAATCAAGCACACTACTCTCGTTGTCAATCAGTGTGCCTTTAAAGGAAGTATTAAATGTATTTTTCACCAGAATGGGAATCCCTTTCTGCAATACAGGAATTATAGTTGGCGGATAGACAACCTTTGCTCCAAAATGCGACAGCTCTAGAGCTTCGGCATAGGAGAGATGATCGATTGAGTAGGCTCTTTTAATTACACGCGGATCACCCGACATAAATCCATCAACGTCAGTCCATATCTCCAAGACAGAGACATTTAATGCTGCTGCAATAATCGACGCAGTGTAATCTGACCCACCTCGACCTAAAGTTGTATCTTCTCCATCAATATCTCTTGAGATGAACCCCGGCCAGATATTTATCTGCTTTTGCTTCTCCGCAACGTGTGACAACAGCTTATTTGTTATCTCCAGATCGACAAGGCTATTATCCCCTGATTCCACAGTCTTAATATAGTCACGACTGTCGTACAGTACAGATTCGGGTATAAGGGAGTGAAGCAAAAATGCTGATAGCTGCTCACCTTTACCGGTAACAATACTCAAACTTCGGTTGCTCAACTCCCCGATAAGCGAAATACCTTTCAGCAAATTTATTAGTACCAAAAACAATTTATCGAACTCTTTTTTAACCGGCTCAACTATTCCTGAGTCAATATCGTTGGCGACGCTTATGTGTCGGTCGTACATTTGAGTAACAAGTGATTCATAATCCTCTCCAACTGCAGCCTTTCGGGCAGCAGAAATCAACAAATCGGTTGTACCCCCTAAAGCAGAGACAACAACATGAATATCTTCATCTGCATTTGTTACTATATCTATTACACGCTTTATACTTTCTGAGGAACCCATGGATGAGCCTCCAAATTTTAATACTTTCATCGTTAATCTTTTTATACGATTTTTCACCGGAGTTGAATAACAAAACCGGCCATTGAGACTCTCATCTTCAATGAAAATAAAACAATACAGTTATTTGGATTTTGATATGATGATTCTATACCCCCCAAGGGGTTGTTGTTGTAGAAGTAGTTATAATATTACCAACGGCGAATCTAATCATTATCTGAACAATAAGTTATTTAATAATCTGACACAAAAATACAACTAATTTTGATAATTCAAAACTAAAACTAATCCTTTTGTGACATCAACCATGCTGTTTTATAATAATTTTTCATTAAACTTTCATAAATAACTGCTTATAAATTTTTCTTTATCTCCGATTTTTTGTACCTTATTAGCGTATTGCTAACTTCTCAAAGCTATTTGGTATGAAACGTAATCTATTTCTTTTAGCACTTCCCGCAATTTTTATCCTAACGCTGCTTAGCGGATGCAACACAAAAACAAAAATAGGATTTTTAATGGACACAACCTCTCTTGAGAGATGGAAAAAAGACAAAGAACTTTTCGAGAAAACTGCTAAAGGTTTAGGGGCGATACCAATCGTCAGAGTGGCTGACAGTGACCCTAACACGCAGTATAAACAGGCAGTTGAGCTAATTAATGAGGGCATTGATGTATTAGTAATTATCCCAGTCGATTTGGTTAAATCATGCGAGATTGTTAAAGCAGCACATGCCGAAGATATTCCCGTAATATCTTATGACAGACTTATAAAGCAATGTAATGTTGATTACTATATTTCAACAGACAATATCAACATTGGAGAGCTGCAAGCCGATTACCTCTCGAAGGTATCTCCCGTAGGGAATTATGCTCTCATATCAGGCCCTACAACAGATAACAATACTTTTCTGTTACATTTAGGTTGGCTAAATATTCTACAGCCACTTATTGATAAAGGAGACATAAATATAGTAATAGATAAGTTCTCCAACTTTTGGCTGCCTGACGAGAGTTATCAATTGATGAAAGAGTATTTTAAATCTGGCGGTAAAGTTGATGCAATTATTACAGGTAATGATGCTCTTGCAACCGGAGCCATTATGGCTTTGAAAGAGTTTGGCTACGATGGTAAAGTTCTTGTTGCCGGTCAGGATGCCGATATCAATGCCGTTCGTAATATCGTTGCCGGAATACAGACAATAACGATCTACAAACCTATTGAGTCTCTCATTTTTGCTGCGGTAGATGCGGCTATTAAAATTGCTGACGGGCATGCTCCATCAAACCTCAACATAACGGTAAACAATGGCAAAAAGCTTGTGCCGGCTATTCTTCTCAAAGCTCAGGTGGTAACAAGGCAGAACATTAAAATGACTGTTATTTCGGAAGGATTTATTACTGAGAAAGAGTTGAATTAAAGAATCATTAAGAAACTACTTGACAAGCTGAAGATTACTCTTCAATAAAAACAGAGCCATGAATATGCAAATTAATCAGTAGCATATCCATGGCTTTTTCTTAATTTTGGGAAAACAATAGTTATGTCGAAACTAAAAATATATAAGGCCTCGGCCGGCTCAGGAAAAACATACACTCTGGCTAAAGAATTTCTTGAACTTATTTTCAAAGAGCCATACAGTTATAAAAACATTATAGCTGTAACATTCACCAACAAGGCTACTGCTGAGATGAAAAATAGAATCCTGAACTATCTCTTCTCACTCACAAGTGAGAGAGAGCCTGAGTTTTTAGACTATTTAAAGACAGTTACAGGTAGAGACGAGACCTATGTCAGGGCGCAGGCAAAACGTGTTTTAACCTACATACTCAACGACTTCTCGCATTTCAACATCACCACCATTGATAGTTTCTTCCAGAAAATAATTCGTTCATTCGCCTTTGAAGCAGGCCTCCCTACCAATCTTCGGATTGAGTTAGACAATGAGAATATCCTGAAAGAGTCAATAGATACTATTCTGAAAGAACTCGACGTTGAGGGCAAAGAGAAGATAAAGCAGTGGATATTCAGCCATGCATTAAATAAGTTACAGGAGAAGGGAGTGTGGAAGATTTCGGATGAACTATATCTCCTCGGCAAAGAGATTTTCAAAGAAGATTTTCAAAAGCTATCACCTAGGATGATTAAAAACATCAACGACAAACAGTTTCTTGACAGATACAGAGGCTCACTGAAAACAATAATTTCGGAATTTGAAGATTCTACAAAAAGCCTTTCTAACAGGGGAATGGAGCAACTTAACAAGCATGATGTTAGCTGGAGTGAACTGGCTGGAATGAGCCGCTCACCTCTAAAGGTCTTAGAGAAACTCAGACTAGGCAATAAAATTCCGGATGATGTAATCGGAATAACAAAATTGTATGAAATAACCTCTGCTGATAATATTCAGAACTCCAAAAACAGTGCTACAAAAAAACAGAAGGTAGAGTCATGTTTTAACGATGGACTGTACGACACGTTGCTTGAACTAATTGATACCTACAAAACAAAAAAGGAGGACTACTTCACAGCAAAAGCTATACTCCCAAACATTGCCTCCTTTGGTATCTTAACCGATATCTCAAACACTGTGACAAAGATGTCGCAAGAGCAAAATATGTTTCTACTGTCGGAAGCAAATCGGTTGCTCAACAATATTATTGACAATAATGAGACACCATTCATCTATGAGAAAACCGGAATCCGGTACCGGCACTACATGATTGATGAGTTTCAAGACACATCGGAGCTACAGTGGTTAAACTTTAAACCGCTTATCGACAACAGCCTCAGTGAAGATAACAAGGCACTTGTTGTTGGTGATGTTAAGCAGTCGATTTACAGGTGGAGAAACTCCGATTGGAAACTTCTTAGTCATAAAATTGAACAGGATTTCCTTATCCATGGGGTTGACAAAAAAACCTTAAACACCAACTGGAGAAGCTTTGAAAATATAATTCACTTCAACAACACTATTTTTGGTAAGGGTGCCAATCTGTTGGAAAGTGAGTTCATTCAATCGGTAAAAGATGACAACCGGGAGATTAGTCTCAGTAGTGAGTCAGAACATCTGATAACCGAAGCCTACAACGATATTTCGCAAGAGGTATCTGCAAATGGACAGAGCAGAGGTGGATATGTTGAGATGCAGTTTATCTCATCGGGCAAAATTGAGGATTACGAGAGGGAGGTGCTACCCCTTCTGTGCAAAAAAATTGAACAGCTGACAGATGCCGGATATCACTACCGAGATATATCTGTTTTAGTTCGTACTAAGGACGAAGGGCAATTAATCTCTGAGTATCTGTTAGGCAATCAGGAGAAGATGTACCCCGTGGTTTCGGACGAAACAGTTGTTCTTGAAAATTCACCGGCAGTATCTGCCGTAATAAACAGGCTAAAATTCATTCAGTCTCCGGACAATGAAGTGCTGAGGTCTCAAATAAAAGCAGATGGTCTGCTACTGCAAAGTGAAAACTCCTTTCAGGCAGAGAGCCTCTCTGTTGATATTCTGTCGGCACCAGACACTCCTGAACTGATTCAACAACTCAGCTCCCTAACCGAACTGAAAGGCAAACCTCTATTTGAGTTGACAGAGAGTGTTATTCGTCAGCTGCCGCTATGGTTACAAAAAGAGCAGTCGCCCTATTTGCGTGAGCTGCTAAACAGAATACAGGAGTTTATAAATAATCGTTCTGTCAATCTGGCTAACTTTTTAGAGTGGTGGGACGATAAGGGAGGCAACTCTTCAATATCAATCCCTGATGGCCAGAATGCCATAAAAATAATGACTATTCACAAATCGAAGGGACTTGAGTTTAAAGCTGTAATCGTTCCCTTCTGCCACTGGACACTCGACAAAAGGAGCCACGACAGCCTAATTTGGTGCAGACCACAAACCGCCCCTTTTAACCAGCTGGATTTGGTTCCGGTAAGTTACACCTCTAAGCTTATACATTCACAGCTTTTCCCTCACTACATTACTGAGAGACTGCTTCAGTATATCGACAATCTTAACGTACTGTATGTTGCCTTCACCCGTGCCCGGGAGACATTGATTACAATGGGCATGAAAAAAAACACAAAAAAGAACACTCTTAGAACGGTTTCGGATCTGTTAATTAAAAGTATAGGCACAAAAGTGGATAGCACGACTTCTGATACTATTAACACACAGAAATACTGGGATGAAGAGAATCTGACATTCAAATATGGTGAGATTCCCAAACAGATTTGTGAGAAGAAAGAGAGCTCCCTCAATCCTCCTAAGATATTTAAAACAACACCATTGGGTAGGCGAATAAAAATTCATACCGACAGCAACTCCATGCAGCCCGACCTGCTCAGCAACTACCGTATTCACGGTAAAATAATGCACCTACTGTTTGAAAGAATTAAAACTAAGGAGGATATTGAATCTGCATTAGAATCATTAGTCTCAGAAGGGAAATTACTCTCAGAATCGAAACAGGAGTTAAAGAGTAAGATTGAAGAGCTACTGAGCAAATCACCCTACAGCGATTGGTTTAGCAACAGATACAGAGTTTTAAATGAAGCATCAATACTACAGAGGAACGGGACTTCCCGACCTGACAGGGTATTAATTGACGAAAAGAGGGTTATCGTTATAGACTATAAATTCGGGAAATTAAAAAGCAATAAATACCGTAAGCAGGTTGAGCAATACATGAGAATAATCAAAGAGATGGGATATCAGAATATTGAAGGTTACATTTGGTACATCAACCAAGATAGTACTCTGGAGAAAGTCTATTTGTAATGAGCTCTCAGGTTCTTTGTATTATGTAACCTCGGTTATACATATACACTCTAAATTACATCAAGAATCCAATTACGGGCAGCTTCAAAAGTACTAAACGGACGAACATTTGCCTGCTTCGCCACCTTCTCAACCACCATAGGAAACACAATATTTTTAAAAGAGTCAACCACTACTGCTATCCTAATATCTCTAAAAACTTCAGGATAGTCATCCAGCAGTTTGTTTATCTTTTTCATGTCTGATATATCAACATCCAACTCGGCACTGCAAAAATCATTTATCATACCTATAACCGAGGATTTGAAATAGCCATCTCTTATCAAATCTTTCCATGAATCATATATCTCCTTAAAATCAGCCTTACCCCTAATCGATCTGACCAAAATTTTATTATCATCAATATATTTAACACTTTGATCCATTAACTATTGAATTGGTTATTACAGCAAATCACTCCGGTAATCAAGAATAAAACACACCTAAATATATACTTAAAAATATTTTTATTCAACAATTCCGAAATATATTATACTCTAACAGACCTATTTATAAAGTAAAAAAAATAACAAATCATTCAATAATTCCCAAAATCCAATCACGAGCTGCATCAAATGTACTGAAAGGGCTAACGTTAATCATCTTTGTTCTAATCAATTCTATAAAAACTAACCATTTGCTTTTGTTCTTCTGTTTGGCTATTCAATTCTTCTGAATTTGCAGATAACTCTTCAATTGCAGTAGCAGTTTGTTGAATTACACTATTTAACTGTTGAATAGCACTATTAATTTGATTTACCCCATTATCTTGTTCAATACTAGCAGATGCAATTTCTTGTGCCAAATTGGCTGTTCGTTTAATTTCAGGAAGTATCTGTTTTACTAATTCTCCTACCTTTTCTACAGAATCAAGATTTTCTTTTGCGAGTAATACAATTTCATCTGCAGCCGTTTTGCTGTTTTCCGCCAATGCTCCAACTTCAGAAGCAACTACAGCAAAACCTTTCCCATGCTCACCTGCTTTTGCAGCTTCCACAGCTGCATTCAGTGCTAAAATATCTGTTTGAAATGCAATATCTGTTACAATATTTATTTTTTCTGCAATTTTTTTTGTTGTACTAATTGCATTTTCTGATTGTTTACTAACTTCTAGAATGCCTTGTTGTGCTAAAAGTGCAATCTTTTCTGTTTCTTGTGTATTATCAGTATTTTGGTTAATATTCGCAGCTATCTCTTCCATTGTTGAAGATATTTCTTCTATTGATGTTGCTTGGTCATTTACTCCTTCTGATAATTGTTGTGACGTGGAACTCACTTGCTCACTTCCCTTGGCAATATTATTTGAACTTGAAATAATACTAGTAATATC
>Ga0256831_1001007_pt1 | contig 14912 bp, 9 predicted proteins | sample 132544metaG_FD_189087 | JGI IMG/M metagenome (GOLD analysis project Ga0256831, IMG submission 189087) | Hydrothermal vent microbial communities from Lau Basin, Pacific Ocean - 132-544 | ecosystem: Environmental > Aquatic > Marine > Hydrothermal vents | place: Pacific Ocean: Lau Basin | collected...
CTCCTATAAATTACAAAGTCTTGGTTTTTAGAAATACTAATTTAGAAGATTTAAAGTAAGTCTGACACTTAAAAATATTAGTTTTTAGGAGAATATTATACTCTTTAAAAATAAGAAAAGAGGAATTACTCCTCATCTCCGTGTTCTAATTTTAAGTCTCTATCTTTATGATAAAACATTCCAGTTCCTACTGGTACAACTCTTCCTAAAACAATATTTTCTTTAAAATCTTCAAGATAATCAAATTTACCTTGAATACTAGCTTCTGTTAAAACTCTTGTTGTCTCTTGGAAACTAGCTGCACTAATAAAGCTATCAGATTGAATTGCAGCTCTTGTAATACCAACAAGTACCGGCTCAGCAATAGCAGGCTCTCCTCCAAATTTTTTGATTCTTTCATTTTCTTCTCTAAACATTTTTTTACTTACTAAGTCACCTTCAATAAACTTAGTATCCCCACTATCTATGATTTTTACTTGTCTTAGCATTTGGTTTACAATAAGCTCAATGTGTTTATCATTAATATTAACACCTTGAAGGCGATATACTTTTTGAACTTCACTTACAATATATTGTTGAAGTGCTTTTTCTCCAAGAATTTTTAAAATATCATAACTTGAAATTTGACCATCTGTTAGTCTCTCCCCTGCATGTACAAAATCACCCTCATGAACTAAAATTTGTCTATCTTGTGGCACTAAATATTCTTTAACAGCACTCTCACCCTCAACTATTAATCTTTGTTTTCCTCTAATTGTTTTACCAAATTTTACAACACCATCAATTTCACTTAAAATTGCAGGAGATTTTGGACGTCTAGCTTCAAATAATTCATTAACTCTTGGAAGACCTCCTGTAATGTCTGCTGATTTTGCTACAGCTTTTGGTGTTTTAGCTAAGATATCACCTTGTTTAACCTCAGCTCCTTCTTGCACATGAATAACTGTTTTTGGCTCAAGTACATATTCATAAACTTTATCTTTAGCTACAAGTAATATTCTTGGATGATATCCTTTTGGAATATATTCTTTTACAATAATTCTAGCTTCACCTGTTAACTCATCTACCTGAGTTGTTACCGTAAAGCCATCAATAATATCTTCAAATTTAACTATTCCATCAGCCTCTGCTAAGATTGGATTTGCAAATGGGTCCCACTCAGCTATAACTTTTTGCTCTCCTTTAATTGGCTCAGCTATAATATCTCCGGCTTTAACCTCAGCATTATCATCTTTTAATATTCTACTTCCTCTTACAATATAATATCTATCAGCTTCTCTATCATTTTCATCAACAATTACTGCAAAAAGACCTTTGTATTCATTATCATATCCGATTTCATCTCCTGCTTTAAGGTCATATACTCTCTCTAGATGGTCACCTACAAGTTTATAATATTTAATAATACCATTTGCTTTACTTTCTACTTTCATAGGTACTGGCTCATTATCATCAACTTTAAGCTCAGCACCATAAGGTATTCTTTGAGGAACATACCATGCTTCTTTAATAACCTCTACTATTGCATCATCTTTATTAACTTTTTTATCTTTATAAGGAATATAAAGTTTTCCTTCAGTTTTTCCTGAAATTCCTGCAAGCTCAGTACCTTTTACAATATCATTTTTTCTTAAAGAATATCTTTTTATACTTCCATCATCACAATGAACTTCAATTAATACTTCCTCATGTTGAGATTGTACTTTAACAATACCATCACATGGCGCTTTAAGTTTTGGCTCAACTAATAAAACTGCCGCATTTCTTCTATTTGCAACAATTTTTTTACCATTTCTGTTATAAGTTTGAATATTGTAATATCTTATATATCCATGTTTAGTAGCTACTACTTGTCTCTCTTCTTGAGTAGAACCTGCAATACCACCTGTATGGAATGTTCTAAGCGTTAACTGAGTACCAGGCTCACCAATACTTTGAGCTGCAATAATACCTACAGCTTCTCCAACTTTAACTAACTTTCTCTCAGCCAAATTCATTCCATAACATTTAGAGCAAATTCCTTTTGGCGCTTTACAAGTTAGAGCACTTCTAATTTTTACAGATTTTACACCTTTTCTAACAATCTCTTTTGCTTCTTCTTCAGTAATTAATGTCCCCTCAGTATATAAAACTTCATTTGTAATTGGGTCATACACATCATCTGCAAGCACTCTTCCATAAATTCTCTCTTCAAGAGACTCTACTAGAGTTGAACCATCTGTAATATCAGTTACTTCAATACCTTCATGAGTTCCACAATCTTCCATAATTACTCTAAAGTTTTGTGAAACATCAACAAGTTTTCTTGTCAAATACCCAGCACTTGCTGTTTTTAAAGCTGTATCTGCTAAACCTTTTCTAGCACCGTGAGTTGAGATGAAAAACTCAAGTACGTTTAGACCCTCTTTAAAGTTAGAAATAATAGGTGTCTCAATAATCTCACCATTAGGTTTTGCCATAAGACCCCTCATACCTGCAAGCTGTTTAATTTGGCTTGCACTACCTCTAGCACCTGAATCTGCCATCATATAGATTGAATTAAATCCATCTTTATCTTTTTTCATAATCTCAAGTAGTTTTTCTTTTATTTCGTTATCCACTCTTGTCCAGATATCAATAATTTTATTATATCTTTCTTGCTCAGTAAGTAGACCTTTTTTATATTGCTCTTGCACTTCTTTAACTTTCTCAAGAGCTTCTTTTATAATTTTTGGTTTATCTTCTGGAACTACAATATCATCCATAGAAATAGAAACACCTACTTTTGCTGCATATTTAAAACCTAAGTCTTTTAATTTATCTAAAAATTCTCCTGTAACTTTTAGACCACCTACTTTATATACATAATCAACAAGATTTGCAATATCTTTTTTCTTCATTACTTTATTGTACATCTCAATTGGAACAAAATCAGGTGTAATTGAGTGTAATATCATTCTACCAGGTGTAGTCTCTACAATCTCACCTTTTACTTTCACTTTAATTTTTGCATGTAAATCAACTACACCTTCATCAAATGCAATTAATACTTCTTCTGGATTTGCAAACAGTTTATGCTCACCTTTTACTCCATCTTTTACTAAAGAAATATAATAAATTCCAAGTACCATATCTTGAGATGGTACAGCAATTGCTTTACCACTAGCTGGAAGCAAGATATTCATAGAGCTTAGCATCAAAATTTTTGCTTCTGCAATAGCTTCTTGAGATAGTGGTACATGCACTGCCATTTGGTCACCGTCAAAGTCTGCGTTAAACGCCGCACAAACTAAAGGATGTAATTGAATTGCATTTCCATCAATTAAAACTGGATGGAATGCTTGGATTGATAATTTATGAAGTGTTGGCGCCCTATTTAGAAGCACTGGATATTGGTCAACCACCTCTTGTAAACACTCCCAAACTTCTGGAGTTTTTTCTTCAATATGTCTTTTTGCTTGTTTAATTGTAGTTGCATAACCTTTTTCTTCTAATTTTCCTATTAGATGTGGTTTAAATAATTCTAGCGCCATTTTTTTAGGAAGACCACATTGGTCCATTCTTAAGTTTGGTCCAACAACAATAACACTTCTTCCAGAATAATCAACCCTTTTACCAAGAAGATTTTGTCTAAATCTACCAGTTTTTCCTTTAATAATATCACTTAGTGATTTAAGTGGTCTTTTATTTGCACCTTTTATTGTATTTCCACGTCTACCATTATCAAAAAGCGCATCAACTGCTTCTTGAAGCATTCTTTTTTCATTTCTGATAATAATTTCAGGCGCATCAAGCTCAATTAATCTTTTTAATCTTTGATTTCTATGAATTACTCTTCTATATAAATCATTTACATCAGCAACTGCAAATTTTCCACCATCAAGTGCAACTAAAGGTCTTAAATCTGGCGGAAGCACAGGAATTACAGACATAATCATCCACTCAGGTCTGTTATCAGAATTTAAAAATCCTTCTACAATTTTAAGTTTTTTTACTATTTCTTTTTTTCTAGCTTCGCTTTTTGTAGTTTTAAGCTCTTCTTTTAGCGAATAATACATTTCTGGCAAATCAAGCTCTTCTAACATTCTTCTAATAATATCAGCTCCCATTTCTGCATGAAAACCACTATCACCATATAATTCAACTAATTTTCTATACTCTTCTTCTACTAAAACATCTCCTCTTTTTACTGGAGCATCACCAGGCTCATAAACTACATATGCTTCGTAATATAAAACTCTCTCAAGGTCTTTCATTTTAATATCAAGTAATGTTCCAATTCTACTTGGAAGGTTACTTACATACCAAATATGCGCTACAGGTGTAACAAGCTCAATATGACCAAATCTCTCACGTCTAACTTTAGAAGTAGTAACTTTTACACCACATTTTTCACAAACAATTCCTTTGTAGCGCATTTTTTTATATTTTCCACAAAGACATTCATAATCATTTATAGGACCAAAAATTTTTGCACAAAAAAGCCCATCTCTTTCTGGCTTTAATGTCCTATAATTAATAGTTTCAGGTTTTTTAACTTCCCCATGAGACCAAGAGAGAATCTCTTCAGGAGAAGCTATTTTTACTTGAACAGCATCAATATCTTTTGGTCTTGTTTCTTCATCCCATTCAAGTTTAGTATATTTAAATTTCTTCATCATCTACTTCCTTTTTATAAAACTCTAAATCAAGCCCAAGCGCTCTAAGCTCTTTGCTTAAAACAAAAAATGTTTCAGACAAACCTTCAATAGGAACATTTTCGCCTTTTGTTAAAGCTCTATAAGCTTTATTTCTACCCTCTACATCATCAGATTTAGTTGTAAGCATCTCTTTTAGGTTATATGCCGCACCATAAGCTTCAAGTGCCCAAACTTCCATTTCTCCAAATCTTTGACCACCAAAGAGTGCTTTACCACCAACTGGTTGTTGCGTAATTAAACTATATGGACCAATACTTCTTGCATGCACTTTATCATCAACTAAGTGATGCAGTTTTAGCATATACATATACCCAACATTTACTCTCTCTTTTATAGGCTCACCCGTTCTTCCATCATAAAGCTGAGTTTTTCCATCACTTGGAATTCCAGCCATCTCAAAAAGTTTTTTAAACTCTTCTTCAGTTACACCTTCAAATACTGGAGTTGAAAATTTCACTCCCTTAGCCCAATCTTGTGCATATTTAAGCAATTCTTCATTAGTTAAACTATCAAGAAACTCTTTAAAATGCTCTCCAAAATGAGCAACTTCTACAATTTGCTTCATTTTTTCTCTAAGCTGATTCATCATATCATTTTGTTTTTCTTTTAGAATCTTTTCAATCTGCTCACCGAATTTTTTACCTACAAGACCTAAGTGAACTTCCATAATTTGTCCAATATTCATCCTTGATGGAACCCCAAGAGGATTTAAAACAACATCAACAGTTCTTCCATCTTTCATATATGGCATATCTGCTTCAGGAACAATAATACTTACAATACCTTTATTTCCGTGTCTTCCTGCCATTTTATCACCAACTTTAATTTTTCTTTTATTCGCAATATAAACTTTTACCATCTTAGCAACACCATTTGGCAGGATATCATCACGCTCTAATACTTCTATTTTTTCATCATAATCTTTTCTAATTTTCTCTTTTTCTGCCTGATATTTGTTTTTAATACTTTCAAACTCTTTTTTAGTATCTTCATCAAAATATTCAACCAAACTTAAAAGTAAAAATTTATTAATATTCTCAAGCTCTTCTTTTGGTAATTTCTCACCAGCTTTATAAGTTTTTCCATTTAATTCTAAATCTTTAGCTAAAGGTCTACTTGCTAAAAGATTTATAAGTGAGAGCATCTCTTCTTTATCGATAATGCTTAATTGATTTTTATAGATTTCTTCTATTTTAGCTCTTTCTTCTTCATGAGCTTTTCTAGCTCTCTCATCAAGCTCATAACCTTTTTTTGTATAAACTTTTACATCAATTACTACACCTTCCATACTAGCAGGTGCATAAAGTGAAGAATTTACAACATGACCTGATTTATCACCAAAAATTGATTTAAGTAGTCTCTCTTCTGGTGTTGGTTTTACATCACCTTTTGGTGAAATTTTACCTACAAGAATCATTCCAGGTTTTACATATGTTCCAACTTTTATAATACCACTCTCATCAAGATGTGTTAAATGCTCAGGTTTAACTCCTGGAATATCAGCTGTAAGCTCTTCTAATCCATGTTTAAGCTCTCTAACCTCACACACTTCTTCATAAATATGCACAGATGTATATACATCATCTTTAATAATTCTCTCACTAAGTACAATAGCATCTTCAAAGTTATATCCATTCCAAGGCATAAATGCAACTAACACATTTTTACCAAGTGCAAGCTCACCATTATCCATATTAGGACCATCTGCAATTACATCACCTGCTTTTACTATATCGCCTTCTTTAACAATTGGTCTTTGGTCAAAGCAAGTATTTTGGTTAGTTCTAAGATACTTCTCAAGCCCGTAATGGTCTATATATACCCCATCTTCATTTTCACCTAAAACATAAACATTTTTTGCATCTGCTTTTATAACTTTTCCATCTCTTTTTGCTTTTATTATTTGCCACGCATCACGAGCTACATATTTTTCCATTCCAGTACCAACAAGTGGCGCTTCACTTCTAAGAAGAGGTACTCCTTGACGCTGCATGTTTGCACCCATTAATGCCCTGTTTGCGTCATCATGCTCAAGGAATGGAATAAGAGATGCACCTACCCCTACAATCATTTTTGGATTTAAATCATATAAATCAACCTCTTTTTTATCAACTAAAATAATTTCTCCATCTTTTCTTGCTTCTACTAAATCATCAATAATTTCACCTGTTTTTTCATCAATTTTTACACTTGCAGGAGCTATTACTTTTTCTTCTTCTTGAGTAGCTGTTAGATAAACAATCTCATCAGTAACTCTACCATTTTTTACAACTCTATAAGGAGCTTCAATAAATCCAAACTCATTAACTTTAGCATATGTTGCAAGCGTATTTACAAGACCAATATTTTGACCCTCAGGTGTTTCAATTGGACATATTCTTCCATAATGACTTGGATGAACGTCACGAATTTCAAATCCAGCTCTCTCACGAGTAACCCCACCTTCACCAAGAGCACTCATTCTTCTTTTATGTGCTATCTCACTAAGAGGGTTTGTTTGGTCCATAAACTGAGATAACTGCCCTGTTGCAAAAAAGTCTAAAATTGTTGTTGTTACAAGTTTAGTATTTACTAAATCCATTGGTAATAAATCATTTACATTAGTAACAGTTGTCATTTTATCTTTAATAGTCTTTTGCATTTTAGCAAGACCATCTTGAAGTTTATTTGCAAGAAGTTCACCTATACTTCTAATTCTTCTATTTCCTAAATGGTCTCTATCATCTATTTGACCAATCCCGTTTTTAACACCAATTAAATATTGAATAGTTCTTATAATATCTTGGTATGTTAAAACTGTTACTTCATCAGGAACATTAAGCCCTAATTTATGATTCATTTTCATACGACCAACTTTTGTTAAATCGTATCTTTCTGGGTCAAAAAATAGTTTTTCAAATAACTCTTTTGCAGTTTGAGGGTTTGCTGGCTCACCTGGTCTCATAACTTTATAAATTCTAATTCTTGCTAAATCATTTTCGTTTTCAATACCTTCAGTTTGTTTTAAAATTTTTAAAGTTTCTATATCTTGATGGAATGCTCTTAAAATTCCATCATCAACACCCTCAGCTAAATCATTTACAATTTTAAACTCTTTTACTCCAGATTCAAGAATCTTCTTAAGCTTTACATCATTTAAAATTGTTAAAGTATCAAAAAGTATTTCACCTGTAAGCTCATCATAAATAGGCTCAGCTAAATGTCTATCTATTAATAACTCAATTGGATATTCTACATATTTATGCTCTTCTTGAATTTTTTTAAGCTTTCTTTCCGTTAGTCTCTTACCTGCTGGAAGTAAAACATTTCCATCTTCATCTTTGATATCATAATCATATTTTCCAGGTGTAAGTTGAGTAGAAGGCATTAAAAATTTATTATCTTTAACGATTATATCAATAATTGGATAAAACATTTTTAAAATATCTTCTTTAGAATAATCCATAGCACGAAGCAAGATTGTAACAGGAACTTTTCTTCTTTTATTAACTCTTACATAAAGCACATCTTTTACATCATATTCAAAATATACCCAACTACCCCTATCTGGAATAATTTGAGCAGAATATAATAATTTATTTGAATTTTGAGCTTCTTCTTGTTTAAAAATAACACCTGGGCTTCTGTGAAGTTGATTAACAATTACTCTTTCAACTCCATTAATAATAAAACTAGTTCTATCTGTCATTAAAGGAATATCTCTAATAAATAAAGTTTGCTCTTTAATATCCTTAATACCTATAACCTCACCTGTTTTTTCATCTTTTTCATGAACAATAAGTCTTACTTTAATTCTAATAGGAATAGAATAAGTAAGCCCCTTTTCCATACACTCTCTAACTGTATATTTTGGTTTTTTAAATTCAATCCCTGCATACTCAAGCGTAATCCTATTTTGATTATCAGTAATAGGAAACATAGATTTAAATACTTTATGAATTCCACTTTTTTCAGGCTCTTTAAGATTTATAAAATCTTGAAATGAATTTTGTTGTAAATGTAATAAGTTTGGTATATCTAATATTTGTGGGATTTTTGAAAAATCTAATCTTAATCTATTAGCGGATTTTAATTGGTTTAACATAGGCTCTCCTGCGCAGAATTTGTAGAAATTTTATAAAACAATACTTTTTATATCAAAAAATAAGAAAAAAAGCAAGAGGAAATTACTTAACTTCTACTTCTGCTCCTGCTTCTTCAAGCGCTTTTTTAATTTCTTCAGCTTCTTCTTTGCTTACAGCTTCTTTAATTGTGCTTGGCGCATTATCAACGATTTCTTTAGCTTCTTTTAATCCTGCACCAGTAATTTGTCTAACTACTTTAATTACATTAATTTTTTTAGCACCTGGGCTTTTTAAAATTACATCAAACTCAGTTTTTTCTTCTGCTGCTTCACCAGCTGCTGCACCAGCACCTGCTACAACTGTTGGTTGCGCACTTACTTCAAATTTTTCTTCAAATAATTTTACTAACTCATTTAATTCTTTAACTGTTAAATTTTCGATAGTTTCTAAAATTTGCTCAAATGTACATGCCATATTGACTCCTTTTTATTCTTGTTCTTTTTTTTCTATTAATTTTTGTAATCCCCATGCAAATTTTGCAATTGGAGCTTTCATCATAAATGCAACCATTCCAAGTAATTCATCTTTAGTTGGAAGTTTACTTACTTCTTCAACATAAGCTGCATCTTTTACTTCACCCTCAATTACTGCACCTTTAATTTTAAAAGTGTCTTTATAATCTTTAGCATGTTTTGTAATAATTTTTGCTAATGTTATTTGGTCTTCACCCCAAACAAAAATATTGTTATCTTCAAAATCTACTTCAATCCCATTATTTGCAAATGCGATTCTAGCAAGTGTATTTTTAATAACTCTAGCTTTTCCATCTGCATCTTTTACAGCTTTTCTTAGTTTTTCAAGGTCTTTTACACTTTGACCTTTGAAATCTGCATAAAATACACTTACATCTTTTGTAAGCTCATTGCTTAATTCCTCTAAAATTTGTTTTTTAAGTTCTTTTTTCATAAAGCTCCTTTCACTTAGACTCGGCAGGGAATTAAGGCTTTAAGCCTCCTGCTTTCTAAGTCCTTTGGACTTAGGCAACCAGCCTATTTATATTCTGCTAATTCGTTTACGTCAATATTTACACTTGGGCTCATTGTAAGGCTAAGCGCTGCATTTTGAATATATCTACCTTTTGCACTAGCTGGTTTCATTTTATTAATTTTTTCAACAAATGCTTTTGCATTTTCAAAAATTTGCTCTGGTGTAAAACTTGCTTTTCCAATTCCAACGTGCATATTACCTTTTTTATCTACTCTAAAATTAACTTGCCCTGCTTTTGCATTTTTAACTGCTTTTGCTACGTCCATTGTAACAGTTCCAGTTTTTGGGTTTGGCATTAATCCTTTTGGACCAAGAATTCTACCAAATTTACCAAGTTTACCCATCATATCAGGAGTAGCTATTAAAATATCAAAATCTAAATTTCCATTTTGAATCATTTCTAAAATCTCATCTTCTCCAACAATATCAGCTCCAGCAGCTTTTGCTTCTTCAGCTTTTTCACCTTTTGCTAAAACTGCTACTTTTACTTCTTTTCCTGTTCCATGAGGAAGAACTACACTTCCTCTAATCATTTGGTCTGCATGTCTTGGGTCTACCCCAAGTCTTAATGCAAGCTCAACTGTTTCATCAAATTTTGCTGATTTTAATTCTTTTACTTTTTCAGCAGCTTCTTTTAAACTATATACGTCTTTATCAATTTTTTTAAGAAGCTCTAAATATCTTTTACCATGTTTTTTTGCCATATTCACTCCTACGCAATATTTTTGCTACCACTTCTGTGGTCTTAATCAACTATTTCAATACCCATACTTCTAGCACTTCCTGCTATTGTTCTCATAGCAGCTTCAATATCATCAGTATTTAAATCTGGCATTTTTTTCTCTGCTATTTCTCTAAGCTGTGCTTTTGTAATTTTTCCCACTTTATCTTTAAGAGGGTTGCTACTACCTTTTTGAATACCAGCTGCTTTTTTTAAAAAATCTGTAACTGGCGGTTGTTTTGTAATAAATGTAAAGCTTCTGTCATTATAAACAGTAATTTCAACTGGAATTGTATATCCCATCATATCTTTTGTTTTTTCATTAAATGCTTTACAAAATTCCATAATATTAATACCTCTTTGACCAAGTGCTGGTCCTACTGGAGGTGATGGATTTGCTTTACCTGCTGGGATTTGAAGTTTTAATACTTCTACTACTTTTTTTGCCATCCCTTATCCTTTATACTATTTTTTCTACTTTTGTATAATGTATTTCTACTGGCGTGCTTCTACCAAAAATCGTTACATTTAGTTTTAGCATACCTTTTTCATAATCAAAATCTTCAACTTCACCTGTAAAGTTAGCAAAAGGACCTTCTATAATTCTTACAATTTCTCCTTCTTCAAAGCTAACTTTAGGTTTAGGCGCTGATTTTTGTTTTGCTTTTTGTAATATTAATTCTACATCTTCTTTTTTTAAAGGAGTTGGTTTTTTAGATTCACCAATGAATCTACCAACTTTTGGAAGAGACTGGATTTTATGCCATAAAGCTGTATCAAGGTCTGCTTCTAAAAATACATACCCAGGATAAATACTTCTTTCATATATTTTTTTCTTTCCATTTTTTACTTCAATAACTTGCTCTGTTGGAACAATAACTTCCCCTATTTTATCTTCAAGTTTAAGCTCTTTTTTTAAATTTTCTATAGCTTTTTTAACAGTTAATTCACTTCCTGAATATACCTGAAGAGCATACCATTGCATATTTTTTTTACCCATAATTTTCCTTATAATACAGCTTTTAATACAGCATTCATAATTAAATCAACTAAGCTTAAAAATAAAGTTATTGCTGTCACCATTACAGTTACTGAAATAAAAGCTTGTTTTACTTCATTTGGTGTTGGAAAAATAACTTTATCAAGCTCTTTTTTAGCCTCTTTTACATATTCTATAAAAGCTTTTATCTTATCCATTTATAACCTCTTCCAAAAATTGGCTTATTTGGCAGGGCAGGAGGGACTCGAACCCCCAACAAGCGGTTTTGGAGACCGCCGCTCTACCAATTGGAGCTACTGCCCTATGGAGCGGGCGACGGGACTCGAACCCGCGACCCTCAGCTTGGAAGGCTGACGCTCTAGCCAACTGAGCTACGCCCGCTCATTTAGACTTACCGAAGTAAATCTAAATGAAAGGGCGATGCTAACCCCACAAAAATTTGCATTTTTGTGGGAGCCCCGTTTTTTTAATTAAAGTTTAGATTCTTTATGAATAGTGTGTTTATTGCACCATTTACAATATTTTCTAATTTCAAACTTTTCTGGATGTTTTCTTTTTTCTTTTGTTGTATGATAATTAAATCTACCACACTCTGTACATTTTAGATGAATAATTTCTCTCATCTTTTTCCTTTACAAATAAGGGAGAAAACCCTTATTCAATAATTTTAGTAACTACTCCAGCACCTACAGTTCTACCACCTTCTCTGATAGCAAATCTTGTACCTTCTTCAAGTGCAATTGGAGCAATTAATTCTACAGTTAATTTTACGTTATCACCAGGCATAACCATTTCTACACCTTCTGGTAATTGAATAGTACCAGTAACATCTGTTGTTCTGATGTAAAATTGTGGTCTATATCCATTAAAGAATGGTTTATGTCTACCACCTTCTTCTTTAGTTAATGCGTAAACTTCAGCTTCAAATTTAGTATGAGGTGTAATACTTCCTGGTTTTGCTAAAACTTGTCCTCTTTCAACTTCATCTTTAGCAATACCTCTTAAAAGTACCCCAACGTTATCACCAGCTTGAGCTTCATCCATTTCTTTTCTAAACATTTCAATACCAGTAACTTTTGTAGTTTTTGTTGGTTTAAATCCAACGATATCTACATCATCACCTAAATGTAATGTACCTCTTTCAATTCTACCAGTTACAACAGTACCTCTTCCTGAAATTGAGAATACGTCTTCAATTGGCATTAAGAAATCTTTTTCAGTATCTCTCTCAGGTGTTGGAATATATTCATCAACTGCATTCATAAGCTCCATAATTTTTTCTGACCATTCACCAAGTTGCCCAGCTTTTACTTCTTCAAGTGCTTTAAGAGCTGAACCAGCAATAACAGGTGCATTATCACCATCAAAATCATATTCACTTAATAATTCTCTAACTTCCATTTCTACAAGCTCTAGTAACTCTTCATCATCTACCATATCCATTTTATTTAAAAATACAACGATTGCTGGTACACCAACTTGTCTTGAAAGTAGAATATGCTCTCTTGTTTGTGGCATAGGACCATCAGTTGCTGCAACAACTAGAATAGCACCATCCATTTGAGCAGCACCAGTAATCATGTTTTTAACATAGTCTGCGTGTCCTGGACAGTCAACGTGAGCATAATGTCTTTTTTCAGTTTCATATTCAACGTGAGATGTATTAATTGTAATACCTCTTTGTCTTTCTTCTGGTGCATTATCGATTTGGTCATAATCTTTCATTTCAGCATAACCTTTTTGTGCAAGAACACCAGAAATAGCTGCTGTTAAAGTAGTTTTACCATGGTCAACATGCCCAATTGTACCAATATTAACGTGTGGTTTTGTTCTTTGGAATTTTTCTTTTGCCATTCTATCCTCCATTTAAAAATTTTATACTTAGCTCTTCATGAACTCCAACAAGGCCTTGCTGGAGCCCATAGGCGGGATTGAACCGCCGACCTCTTCCTTACCAAGGAAGTGCTCTGCCACTGAGCTATATGGGCAAAAACACTGCTAGCAATGTTTTACATTAAAAAAACATAAAACAATAATATATTGGGAGTATACGAGCAGACAACAATAACGAAGTTTGCTCAGCTCCCAGTTTGTCATGACTGGAGCGGGCGACGGGACTCGAACCCGCGACCCTCAGCTTGGAAGGCTGACGCTCTAGCCAACTGAGCTACGCCCGCTTAACGAGTAGCCCAAAAAGTGCTTACACTTTTTGGGGAGCTCGTTTTACTGGTGGTGGGGGCAGGATTCGAACCTGCGAAGGCGAACGCCAACGGGTTTACAGCCCGTCCCCTTTGGCCACTCGGGAACCCCACCATTGTAACTGGTCAAACGCTGATAATGGAGCCGGCGAAGGGACTCGAACCCCCGACCTGCTGATTACAAATCAGCTGCTCTAGCCAACTGAGCTACGCCGGCACATCTCTTTGTGGATTGAAATTATAAGAAAAAAAATTTTCATTGTCAAGTAATTTTTGATATTATTTTAAAAAAGGATTTTAAATGCTATTTTTATATGCATTAATCTTAACTATTCAAGATTTATTTAAATATAACATAAAAAGATACGCTTTACTTAATGGACTATTTTGGATAATAATTTGGAGTGTTATTGCCTTTTTATGTTGGGATAAAATGTATGAATTCACTTCTTTTATAATATCTTTTTTCCCTTTTAGTTTTATTCAAATTAGCGGAGCATATATTATATATACACTGCTTTGGATTCAGTTTATTTTTATGACAATTGGAGTATTTTATGTTTTTCTACACGATTTAATAGAATCAGAACTATCCAAAAACACAATCAAATATTTTACTATTATAACTGCCTTAATTAGTATAGTTTTTTGGAGCATAGTATTTATTTCCAAAAAAGAATTTATCATAAATTATATATCTCACATATTAAAAATATTACCTTTTGAAACTGTAGAAGAACTCTTAAGCATATTTTTAGCGGCGTTATTTTTTTATTTATTATATTGCGTCTCAATTTCTATAAGTTTTTTAATTATTTTTATTCCAAAACTAAAAGAAATTGCTATTGAAGAATATCCGCAAATACCTTATAAAGAGATTTCATATAAAAAGCTTTTTTTTATTATAATAAGAGACTTAATTATTTATATTATACTTGCAATACTTCTATATCCATTTATGTTAGTACCTTTTATAAACATAATCGTATTAATGTTTCTTTGGGCATACATGATAAAAGATAGTTACTATCAAACAGTACATATGCTTTTTGAGATAAACCTTACAAAAAAAGAAAGATGGATATTAGCTATTATGTCTACATTTTTAAATTTTTTACCAATCATTAATATATTCGCTCCATTATTTGGAATACTTATGTACTTTCATTATGGAATGGAAAAAAAACTAAAAGAAATAAAAAA
>Ga0256831_1001008_pt1 | contig 14911 bp, 12 predicted proteins | sample 132544metaG_FD_189087 | JGI IMG/M metagenome (GOLD analysis project Ga0256831, IMG submission 189087) | Hydrothermal vent microbial communities from Lau Basin, Pacific Ocean - 132-544 | ecosystem: Environmental > Aquatic > Marine > Hydrothermal vents | place: Pacific Ocean: Lau Basin | collected...
GATCTTTCCTATGGTAAAAGGGTATTATTTAAGGATGAGTGATATTCCTGTGGCCATCCAGTTAATTTATCTTGTTAGTACTCAATGTGGTGTGTCTGCAGAATACATTAATGGTGGTGTTGACCTTGACTATAAAAAATATAGCCCTGGAAGTATTCTATCTTTTCTCAATATTCAGATGGCAGAAGACTATGCCCAGTCCAATAATACACCATTAAGGTTTTCTTTTGGTTTAACGGATAAGGACTATAAAAGCAACTGGTGTTTACCCCATCCGGTTTTCATGAGTTAAAGTATGAATTGTTTATCTTATTAAGTAAGCCTTTTTCTTGACAATCTTACCTTAACGGCATATTGTTTTAATGTAACGTTAAGGTTAGAAAAGGAGTCTGCTATGAATGGTAGTGATATAATGATTCATTTACAGGAAAACCTGGACACGGATCATAAAAATATGATTGAAACTCAAATGCGCGAAATAGAAGGGGTAATAGCCCCTCGTTTTAATAAAGAGCATTTACTTCTAATTTATTATAATTCAGCTAAAACAGATTCATCTGTTTTGCTGAATCGTGTTAAATCAAATGGTTATCATGCGCAATTAGTGGGATTGTAGCCATAAATGGAAGGAAAGTGTTATAAAATAGGTGAGGTGGCCGATAAACTTGCCACCTCAATTCGCACCATAAGGTACTATGAAGAAGAAGGCTTGTTAAGCCCAGTCAGAACGCCAGGGGGAACCCGTCTTTATTCAGAAAAGCATATCAGTCGCTTAACAGCAATACTGCGCCTGGCAAAATTAGGATTTTCTATTGATTACATTAGAAATATTGCACAATTAAGAGAAACCTGTCATACGGGTGATGAAAGCAGTGCTTTAGTTGATGAGTGTTTAAATGATGCTTTAACAACAATCAATAAGCAGATAAAAGAACTTGATAATTTAAAGATAGAAATTGAGCAGTCAAAAAATATTGTTAAAAAATGTCATGGCTGCACTAATCCTCCAGGTACAAAAGGCTGCCCGGACTGTCCTGTCAGAAGTCACCTGAAAAATATTCAATTGTTAAATCTGGTTTGGGATACTGAATAACCTGCGTGTATGAAAAAGAACTATAAATTAACAGCGAGTATTCTGCTGTTTGGTCTGATGCCTGTCAATTCACTTTCAGCCGCTACACTGGATATAAGAATAAATGGCTTTAAAAATAATACTGGCGGCAGCATAGTTTATTTACATAACCAGTCCTCTTCATTTCCATTTCCATCCAGTCCTGAGAATGCTGTTAGCATCAGGACAGAGAAAATAACTGCTCAGTCAGCCCAACTGGTTTTTAGTAATCTTAAACCCGGAAGATATGCCGTATCTATTATTCATGATGAAAATGGTGATGGTAAATTACAAAGCAATTTTATGGGCATACCTGAAGAAGGTGTGGGGGTTTCTAATAATGTGCATGGCCATTTTGGCCCGCCTTCCTATGATGATGCCAGTTTTATACTTAAAGATCACAAGTATTTAAAAATTAAGGTACATTATTAGGGGGCTGTTGATCTTTCATCTATAGCCTGATTTTGGCCAATCTTTGCACTGACGGTGTTATTTTTTACCACCAATGGAATGCATTGATATGTAAAAAATACCATATCAGGATTAAACAATCTCAAAATCAGTTCAATATCTGAAAGAATAACAACCCCTAATACAATTATTTTTAAACTGCATTTTTTGTTGTTTTTAAAATGACTTCTAACGGGATAAGTTCTACCAGAGCACGAAATAAAATGGCATTATTATACAGCAGCCCATAACATTCGTATATCTGACTATTTTTTTTAGAATCTGATCCAGTTTGTAAGTAGATTAAAATATGCAGTTGGTCATTACTTTTTAATTCAGACAGAAGCCGCCGGTTAACACTGATTTTATGTGAACCATATACCATGGGAGAGCGTTCAAAATCCAGGTTTTTAATCAGGAAGTTTTCCAGTAGTGCACAGGAAATAAACGCACAGGGAAAAATTTCAGGGAATTGATAGTAATTCTTCAACTCATCAAAAAACAGGCGTTGTTCTACTCTTGAACCGCATAAAAAGTTCTTGGCATTACTGATATTCATATATTTTCTTTTTAAAAAGAAACTCTTTACTGCTCCGCTGGAGTGAAATTCCAGAATACTTCGATCCGCATAGTCAGCTAAATCTTCAGGCAGATGGCTTAAATCAGCATCAGGCAAAAATAGCGGTTGACAAGTTTCCTTTTTAAAGCCAATTAAAGATAATTTATTATCACTTTTAACCGTTACCCGGTTACTTAATGTGGGATTATTTTTGTCCCCGGATATCTTTGTTTTGCGGATATCTATGACAATGTGCTGATCCGGTTTAATTGCATTGGCAAAAGAGAACTGATAATTGCTGAAATTGAGATTATGCTTCTGGATAAATACGTTCTCAGAATGAGTCTGTCGATGTTGAAAAATTTTATTTTCAATTAGAGATTCAATCTGAAACCCCAGTACAATAGGGCCATGGAAAGGGTTTTGAAAAATTCTTGACCACTGCAGGTGGTCATGAAACAGATTAAAGTCATCAGTGGCATTTCGGGCAACATCTATATGAATCTGGTTGAACTGTTCAATGTTTTCTTTCAGCCTTGCAGGGTTCATATAAAGCCTTTTATTCTCTTTTTATAAATATCAACGGCATATAAAGTGTAGGAGGCAAACCATTGGATTACAAGCAATCGCAAAGCAGGCCATTCATCCTGGAAAAATCGGTTGCCCTCTGATGCAATAGCCTTAAGCACTGAATCTTAAGGATTTTCCAGAACCTGAGTCTGTTTCGTAACGAGGCCAACTGATTTTTCCTGGTTCAAATGTTAACTTGTTGTCCAGTTTTAATAAATTTCTGAATATAGGCTATATCCTGATCCCGTTTTCTCATGGCCACGAATAATTGCCGATGCATGCCTTTTTCTCCAATCGCTAATGTGGTCAGTTTTTGTGCCATATTATTTTTATCGGCCAGCCATTGTGGTAATACACAGACGCCTCGCTGTAGTTCGGTTAGTTTTAACATAATGTCCAGGGACTCAATTACCTGAAGTTTCTGAGTTTCAATATGAGCTGGTAAAAGAAAGTGGGTCAGAATATCCAGTCGTTCTCTGGCAACGGGAAAGATAAAAAGAGTTTTATCTGCCAGATGTTCGGGCAGCAGGAAGGGTAAGATTGATAGAGGATGCTTCTGAGCCATCACCAGAACCAGCTCATAATTGAACAGAGGTACATAAATAATATTGGGTTTGATGACTTTATCCGGGGTAATCAATACATCAATATGATGATTGATCAGACCTTCCAGGCCACTGAATTGAAATTTATTAATAATATCAATATCAACATCAGGGGTCTGCTCAATAAACTGACCAATAATACGGGTTAACCATTCATAACAGGGATAGCACTCTACACCAATTCGTAAATTACCCTGTTGTCCGGCAGCAAAAGCTTTGAGTGTTTGTTCTGTTTGTTCCAGAACAGGAAGGATCTGCCGAGCCGTGACTAATAATAATTCACCGGCCCGGGTCAGGCGAATATTCCGGCCGGCTTTTTCCCATAGTTTAACTTCCAGTTTTTTTTCCAGATAACGGATCTGATGAGACAGGGCTGACTGGCTCAGAAAAAGTGCATTGGCCGCTTCGGTCAAAGTACCGTTTTGATGCAGTGCCTGAATAATTTTAAGATGGCTGTGTTCTATCATATATATCCTGCATCTATGAGAAAAGCTCATTAATACTTTAAAAATTATCATTATTATTCATGTGTTAGATGAATACAATAGTGGGCAACTCAATAAAAGCAGGAGAATAATAATGCCGACTATACATAATCTCGGGTTTCCCAGAATTGGAAAAAAACGTGAACTGAAATTTGCTCTGGAAAAATACTGGCAGGGCCATAGTTCACAGCCGGAGTTAGAAGAAGTTGCAGCACAGTTAAGACGACAGCACTGGGCAGAGCAAAAACATCTGGATTTTGTACCCGCAGGTGATTTTTCGTTTTATGATCAGGTGCTGGATAGCAGTTTTCTGCTGGGTAATATACCGGATCAGTTTAAATGTGTTGAGGATTTTAATACCAGTCATTCACTGGATCAGTATTTTACCGTGGCTCGTGGTCGTTCCTTTGAGGATCATGATAGTGGTTGCAGGCATCAGGACTTAAGTGCCGGTGAAATGACTAAATGGTTTGATACTAATTATCACTATATTGTTCCAGAATTCAGAACTAATACTCATTTTTCATTAAATCCACAGCGTTTACTGGCTCAGATAGAGCAGGCAAAAAAGCAGAATTATCGGGTCAAGCCAGTGATTATTGGCCCGATTACTTATCTGTGGCTGGGTAAATCCAGGGATAAATCGGATCGAATTGAATTATTAGAATCATTACTGGATGTTTATAGTGAACTATTGCAGTTATTATCCGAGCAGGGAATTGAATGGGTTCAGATAGATGAACCTGTGCTGGTTACAGAGCTTTCTGAGCAATGGCGACATGCTTTAAGAACCGCCTATTATCGATTACAGAATATACCGGTAAAAATATTACTGACCACCTATTTTGGAAAGTTACAGGAGAATCTGCGCCTGGCCTGTGAATTGCCGGTTGACGGGCTGCATATTAATGCTCTGGATAATGAGCAGGAAGTGGCTAAAGTCATTGACTGGTTGCCGTCTCAAAAAGTACTTTCTCTGGGCATTATTAATGGTCGTAATATCTGGAAGTCTGATTTAAATCATCTTCTGAAATGGCTGAAACCGGTTTATGAGCGGTTACAGGAACGCTTATGGCTGGCCCCTTCCTGCTCTTTACTGCATGTCCCTGTCGACTTAAACAGTGAACAAAAGCTGGATGCAGAAATTAAAGACTGGCTGTCATTTGCAGTACAGAAGCTGCAGGAGCTGGATGTTATTAATCAGGCTTTAACTCATGGAGCTGATAAAGTCAAACAGGAACTGGAAGAAAATAAGCGCTGTATTGTATCTCGGCAGCAATCTGAACGGATTCATAAGCCACAGGTGAAATCACGAGTGGCCAGTATAACGGATGATATGGTAAATAGAAAATCACCCTATACCGTGCGTGCTGAAGTACAGCAGAAGCGTTTTAAACTCCCCGTATATCCCACGACCACTATAGGTTCTTTTCCTCAAACCGGGGATATTCGACAGGTTAGACGGCAGTATCGTAATGGCCAGTTAGCAGAAACAGATTATCTAAAGATTATACAACAGGAAGTAAAACGCAGCATTAATGAACAGGAAAAGCTTGGGCTGGACGTTCTGGTGCATGGTGAAGCCGAACGAAATGATATGGTTGAATATTTTGGTGAACTGCTGGATGGTTTTGATTTTTCTCAGTTTGGATGGGTTCAGTCTTATGGTTCCCGATGTGTTAAACCGCCCATTCTGTTCGGAGATATTTCCCGTTCTGAAACTATGACTGTAGAATGGATAAAATATGCCCAGTCCTTAACAGATAAGCCCATGAAAGGTATGCTTACAGGACCTGTTACCATTTTAAACTGGTCGTTTGTTCGTGACGATCAGTCGCGAGCAGAAACCTGTTTTCAGATTGCTCTGGCTATTCGGGATGAGGTTCTGGATCTTGAACAGGCAGGTATCAGTATTATCCAGATAGATGAAGCGGCATTAAGGGAGGGACTGCCTCTGAGAAAATCTCAGTGGAATGATTATCTTGACTGGGCCATTAAAGCATTTCGTATTGCTGCTAATGGTGTTCAGGATGAAACTCAGATCCATACCCATATGTGTTATTCTGAGTTTAATGATATTATTGAAGCCATTGCCGGAATGGATGCTGATGTGATCACTATTGAAACCTCACGTTCGGATATGGAGTTGCTGGATGTGTTTGATAAGTTTCAATATCCTAATGAAATAGGTCCGGGAGTATATGATATACACTCACCCAATATACCTTCGGTGGCAGCAATGGTTGAGTTATTGCAGAAAGCCAGCATCCGAATCCCGGCTCAGCGCTTATGGGTTAATCCTGACTGCGGCTTAAAAACTCGTCAGTGGGATGAGGTGAGACCGGCCTTATCCAATATGATTGAAGCCGCCAGGCAATTACGTACAGCCTTTCAGGTATAAACGGGAGTTACAGTCGAGCCGACAGGTCTGGCTGTAGATGTACAGCCTATTGTTTCCAGAATGACGGTGTCAGCAGAACCAGGATGGTAAACACTTCCAGACGGCCTAATAACATGGCAATCATGGAAATGATCTTACCGGAATCACTAATTCCGGCAAAGGTTGTGGTGACTTCACCCAGACCGGGACCGAGGTTATTCATACTGGTGGCAATGGCAGAAAATGCAGTGACCTGATCCAGGCCGGTCTGCAGCATCAGCAGCATCAGGAGGACAAAGGTAACCACATACATTGCTGTGAAACCCCAGACCGCTTCAACGGTTCTTTCATTTAACAATTGTCGCCCAACCCGTATGGGGTACTGGGCGTGAGGATGTATAAGCCGTCTGATTTCCCTGATCCCCTGCTGAATAATTACATTCATACGCATAACTTTCATGCCGCCTGCCGTGGAACCGCCACAGCCGCCTACAAAACTGATAAATATGAGTAATACCGGTAATGCTCCGGGCCAGAGAGAAAAATCAGCTGTGCCAAAACCAGTACTGGTGACAATACTGACTACTTCAAAAAAAGCATTTCCAAAACTGGCTGAGAAGGTTTTATAGGTGCCCTGTAAAAATAGCAATAAACTGGAAAACAGTACCACACCTAGCACAAAAATTAAAAAATGACGAACCTCAATATCCTCCCAGTAGGATTTAATACTGCCTTTATGCAGAGCCAGATAATGGATGCTGAAATTGATCCCTCCCAGGAGCATAAAAATTATGGCAATACTTTCAATTAACGGACTGTGAAAATAGCCCAGACTCTGGTCATGAGTAGAAAATCCACCCGTAGATACCGTAGACAGACTATGTGCCACCGCATCAAAGGGTGACATGCCGGCCAGCCAGTAAGCCAGAGCATTGCATAAGGTTATAACAACATAAATACCCCACAGGGAGCGGGCTGTTTTGGACAGCCTGGGGGTAATTTTCTGTTCCTTAAACGGACCAGGGGCTTCTGCTTTATATAGCTGCATACCACCAATACCTATCATGGGCAGAATAGCAATGGCCAGCACGACCATACCCATACCGCCAAACCATTGCAGCAGCTGTCGATAAAACAAAATGGATTTAGGAAGATGCTCAAGGTCTGTTATAACGGTTGATCCAGTTGTTGTAAACGCTGAGATAGATTCAAATATAGCATCAACATAGGATAAATGAGCACCGAGTATTAAAGGCCAGGAAGCCAGCAGGCTGATCCAGCACCAGAAAATAGTGACTACCAGAAAGCCATCTCGAACCGTGAGTTCTATGGCTTTGCGTCGAGTACTGAACCAGAGCAGACTACCGGGAATAAACATCAGGAGAAAGGCATTAAAAAAATGGATTGCTTCCTGATCCTTATACCACAGAGAAACCAGAATAGGTAAAATAAGCAACAGGCTGAAGCCCATCGTAAAGAAACCGATTATTCTGGAAATGGTTATAATCGCTTTTTAAATCGACCTGAAATTATCATCATTAGATTTTAGCAAAAGACTTGAGTGAAAACCTAATTATTATAATTTAAGCTTTGGCATAAGTACGTAATTTAGATCAAGAAATTGCAAATAAAACGGGTTATTAGGTAATTATCTTTTAGTAAATAGAATTTATCGTTAAAAAAAGAAACACAGGGGCTGTTTGATAGTAATAAAGAATATTAGCACTTGCTTTATTAGTTGAATAACAGGATAATTTGTAGGTATATTTTGTCCAAATTTCCGTATTTTTTTATGGAAACTCGCCAGCCCCTTATAATCAGCGAAATTGCCATCGTGTTATTTTCGCAGGAGTGGTACAGGTACTTCATTCGTTTAGAAAATAGGTTTTGAAATGAATTTAGAGAGAATTTTTCCTTTTCTTATCTGGTTTAAAATGGTTAACAAAGATACCATTAAAGCGGATATTATTGCGGGTATAACTGGGGCGGTTATTGTATTGCCGCAAGGTGTGGCATTTGCAACCATTGCCGGTTTACCTCCGGAATATGGTTTATACACTGCAATGGTAACACCCATTATTGCGGCTTTATTTGGTTCATCATATCATCTGGTCTCGGGGCCGACGACAGCAATTTCCATTGTGGTTTTTTCCGCCATTAGTAATTACGCCACACCGGGAACACCGGAATTTATTCATCTGGCATTAACCTTAACCTTTCTTGCCGGTGTCTATCAGTTTGCTTTTGGTGTGGCCCGGCTGGGTTCTCTGGTTAACTTTGTATCCCATACGGTGGTTATTGGTTTTACCGCCGGGGCGGCTATTTTAATTGCAACCAGTCAGCTAAAGCATATTACCGGTATTGTGGTTCCAAAAGGTGAATCATTTCTGCATACATGGATGGATTTATTTACAAACTTCTCTAATATTAACCCCTATCTGCTGCTGATAGCTTTAGTAACACTGTTCACAGCCCTGATGTCAAAAAAATTAATGCCAAAATTACCCAACTTATTAATAGGTATGATTATCGGTAGTGTGCTGGCTCTGTATTTAAAAAATTATACCGATATTAAACTGGTGGGTGAAATACCCGCCCATTTGCCGCCCATTTCTCATCCAGAGTTTTCTTTAGAAACCATTAAATTATTAGCGCCACAGGCTTTTGCAGTTGCTCTGTTGGGGTTAATTGAAGCGGTTTCCATCAGTCGTGCGGTAGCCACAAAATCCAGTCAGCGAATAGATTCGAATCAGGAGTTTATTGGTCAGGGGCTTTCTAATATGGCCGGGAGCTTCTTTTCCAGCTACGCCGGTTCCGGTTCCTTTACCCGCTCAGGTATTAACTATGAAGCAGGTGCCAAGACTCCCTTGTCAGCGATTTTTGCGGCCTCTTTTTTGATGATTATTGTACTGTTGATCGCTCCTCTTACCGCGTATTTACCCATTGCTGCAATGGGTGGGGTTATTCTGTTAGTGGCTTATAATCTAATTGATTTTAAACATATCAAACATACACTTTCCTTCAGCACATCTGAATCCAGTATATTAATAACAACGTTTCTTGCAACTTTGTTCCTGGAGCTGGAATTTGCCATTTATTTAGGCGTTATACTGTCACTGGTCCTGTTTCTGGCGAAAACTTCAACCCCCAGAATACCGACCCTTGCCTTTGATGTGGGTCCGGAACATGATAAGCGCAAGCTGATTAATATCAAGCAGAAACCAGTTAAACAATGCCCTCAGGTAAAAATTATTCGTATTGATATGTCTATTTATTTTGGTTCGGTCAATCATATTCAAAATCGTATTGCGAATATTGTTGAGCATGAGCGTATTTATCATATCCTCATTGTTGCTACGGGTATTAACTTTATCGATCTGGCTGGTGCTGAAGCGATGATTGCAGAAAATAATAGTTTGAAAAAAGAAGGCGGCGGCTTGTATTTTGTGGGCTTAAAGTCTTCGGTTTATGAGTTTGCAGCACGCTCCGGATTTATTAAACATATTGGTAATAGACATTTTTTTGACTCCAAACCCCAGGCAATAAAATATATTTACCAAAAGCTGGATAAGGATATCTGTGCTAAGTGTAATGCCTTAATTTTCAAGGAATGTTAGCAAAGCCTTGAACCTAGAAAAATCAGTTGACATCGTAGCGAAACAGTCTTAGGTGCTGGAAAATCCTTAAGATTCAGTGCATATGGCTGCTGCAGTAGAGGACAACTGATTTTTCCAGGTTGAACAGCCTCAGGTTAAATAATAGATGTGTATCGAATGGTTGCATTCAATTCAGCTATTGCAAATATGGGTCTGAGATATCAAAGCGGCATAAAAACATACTGGGAAGCTGGTTGATGCATAATGTAACGTAGGGTATCATTGAAAGATTTCATGCTATTGAGAGCCTGGATAGTGTGATTCTTTTTAATATCTAACCCGTGAAATATACCTGATGACTTTGTTAAAATACATTAAACTCCCCCTGCTTTTTTCGTTCTTATTTTTACCCTTACCGCTGTTTGCAGCGGAAACCGGTGCAGCTCATGAACCCCTGAATCTGACCAGCAGTCCTGTGGGATATATTGCACTGGTATTGTTTTCAGTTGCTTATCTGTTTGTAATGGCAGAAGAATACACTCATTTACGTAAATCCAAGCCGGTTATACTGGCAGCAGGTATTATCTGGGCCATGATTGGCTGGATCTATATGAATCATGGTATGCCGGAACTGGCAGAGCACGCTGTTCGCCATAATCTGCTGGAATATGCAGAGTTAATGTTGTTTCTATTAGTGGCCATGACCTATATTAATGGTATGGAAGAACGCCGGGTGTTTGATGCTTTACGTTCCTGGTTGATCCGTAAGGGCTTTTCTTTCCGCCAGCTGTTCTGGATGACAGGCACGCTGGCATTTTTTATTTCACCTGTTGCTGATAATCTGACTACCGCTTTATTAATGTGTGCGGTGGTTCTGGCAGTGGGCGGTACCAATACCCGTTTTGTCATGCTTGCCTGTATTAATATTGTTGTTGGTGCCAATGCCGGTGGTGCATTCAGTCCATTTGGCGACATAACTACCCTGATGGTATGGCAAAAAGGGATGGTGCCTTTCTGGGGCTTCTTTGCTCTGTTTATTCCTGCCGTAGTAAATTATGTGGTGCCTGCTGCGATTATGCATTTTGCAATACCTGATGAAATGCCTACTGCATCGGGTGAAGTTATTGCTATGAAGCGTGGTGCCAGGCGTATTATTTTCCTGTTTCTGGCAACCATTGCAACCGCAGTCAGTTTCCATAATTTCCTGGGGCTGCCGCCGGTGATTGGTATGTTAACCGGATTAAGTTATCTGCAGTTTCTTGGTTATTATCTTAAGAAAACCAAATATAAATGTGCTGAAACCAGTAATGAGGATAAAGAGATTATTGGTGAAATTGTAGCTTTTGATGTTTTCAAACCAGTTGCCAGGGCGGAGTGGGATACCCTGTTTTTCTTTTATGGTGTGGTTTTATGTGTCGGCGGTCTGGGCTTTTTAGGCTATCTGGGCCTGGTTTCAGAACTGATGTATACTCAATGGGGTGCAACATCAGCAAATATTGCAGTGGGTGTATTATCATCTATTGTGGATAATATTCCAGTTATGTTTGCAGTCCTGACCATGAATCCAGCCATGTCTGAAGGTCAGTGGCTGTTGGTGACAATGACGGCAGGAGTCGGCGGTTCATTGCTGTCCATAGGTTCTGCCGCCGGTGTTGCCCTGATGGGGCAGGCGCGTGGTAAATACACCTTTTTCGGTCATCTAAAATGGACTCCGGTTATTGCTGCGGGCTATGTTGCCAGTATTGGTGTTCATATGTGGATAAATAGTGATCTTTTTACCTAGTTGGTGCTAAACTTATAAATTCGGTTTCCCATGCTTTGCGTGGGAATCTTTCTTTAAATAATTGAAGTAAAATTTATGTCTTCTCTAACCGACTCTGAACGAAACTTCCTTTCTGCTCAAATAAAAAAAGCAAAAACATACCGGATTTTCTGTTATCTGGATATTGCAGCGGTCATTGCTATTGTCATATATATGGTAATAACGGGGCATGTGAACAGTATCAGAGTGGTTCTTGCAATTATTTTATTAATCAATGCCCGCAGTAATTTAAGGCAATATAAACTGGCGACAATATTAGGGGCTGTTGATCTTTCAACTATTAGCTGATTCTGGCAAATTTTGCCCTGACTTCGTTATTTTTTACGACCAGTGGAATGTTGTGATAAATAAAAGCCTTATCAGGACAAAATTTTTCTTAAAATCAGCTACATACTTATTTATAAAAGCATAGAGTCTATATGTCAGAAACTATTTTCCAGGACGATGGTGTTGAATCACTGCCTTTAAAAACCTTTACCGAACAGGCGTATCTGGATTATTCCATGTATGTGATTCTGGATCGCGCTTTACCCCATATTGCCGATGGTCTTAAACCCGTACAGCGACGAATTATTTATGCCATGTCGGAACTGGGGCTTAAAGCGGCTTCAAAATATAAAAAATCTGCTCGCACGGTTGGTGATGTACTGGGTAAATACCACCCGCATGGAGACAGTGCTTGCTACGAGGCGATGGTTTTAATGGCGCAGCCCTTTACCTATCGTTTTCCGCTGGTTGATGGACAGGGTAACTGGGGATCCATGGATGATCCAAAATCCTTTGCTGCCATGCGCTATACCGAATCCAGACTGTCCCTGTTTTCTGAAGTTCTGCTGGATGAACTGGGGCAGGGCACCGTTGACTGGGAGCCGAATTTTGACGGGACTATGGATGAACCGCGGCTTTTGCCGGCACAGGTACCACATATTTTATTAAATGGTACCACCGGTATTGCCGTAGGTATGGCAACCGATATACCCTCGCATAATCTTAATGAAGTGATTGATGCCTGTATCCTGTTACTGGAATCACCCAAAGCTACACTGGAAGAGATTAGTCAGAAAATTCAGGGGCCGGACTATCCCACTGAAGCAGAAATAATTACCCCCCGTGATGATATTTTAAAAATGTATCAAACTGGCCATGGCTCAGTACGAATGCGGGCAATATTTGAAACAGAAGGCAGTGATGTGGTTATTACAGCTCTGCCGCATCAGACATCCGGCGGGAAGATCCTGGAACAGATTGCCGCTCAGATGCAGGCCAAAAAACTGCCAATGGTTTCGGATTTACGTGATGAGTCGGATCATGAGAATCCGACCCGTCTGGTTATTGTGCCGCGCTCAAACCGGGTAGATACTGAGCAGTTAGTACAGCACCTGTTTGCCACCACCGATCTGGAACGAACCTATCGCGTTAATATGAACATGATTGGTCTGGATGGCAGACCTCAGGTTAAAGACTTAAAAACCATACTGGAACAGTGGCTGAGTTTTCGTTTTGAAACCGTTCGCAGGCGTTTGCAATATCGTCTGGACAAAGTCAATGAACGTCTGCATCTGCTGGATGGTTTTTTAATTGCCTTTTTGAATATTGATGAAGTGATTCATATTATCCGTACCGAAGATAAACCCAAACCGGTGCTGATGGAACGCTTTAAGCTCAGTGATATTCAGGCTGAAGCGGTACTGAACCTTAAACTGCGTAACCTTGCCAAACTTGAAGAAATGAGGATCAGGACTGAGCAGGTAGAATTGCAGGAAGAACGGGACTGGCTGGATAAAACACTGGGCTCTCGTCAGAGAATGAAAACGCTGATTAAAAAAGAACTTAAAGCCGTGGTAAGAAAACATGGTGATACGCGCCGCTCACCACTGGTCTCTCGTAAAGCCGCCAGAGCAATGGAAGAAACTGATTTAATTGGTGCTGATCCTGTGACCGTGATCCTGTCTCAAAGAGGCTGGATCAGAGCTGCAAAAGGATATGATGTTGATCCGTCAGCTCTGAACTATAAAGCCGGCGACGGTTATAAAACCTCTACCCAGGGTAAAACCAATCAACAACTTGCTGTACTTGATAATAGTGGTCGCAGCTATTCTCTACCCGGTCACACACTACCTTCAGCCAGAGGGCAGGGCGAACCGCTGACCGGGCGTATATCACCCTCAGGTAATGTGGAATTTGTATCGATAATAATGAATAACAATGACCAGCAGATGTATCTGTTCAGCACTGATGCCGGCTATGGTTTTGTGGGCAAATTAAGTGATATGTTCAGCAAAAACAAGAAAGGTAAAGCGTTGCTTAAAGTACCTGATGGTGCTCAGGTTCTGCCTCCAGTTGAAGTGAATAATATGGAAACCGATCGAGTGGTTGCAGTATCCAATGAAGGACGATTATTGATTCTTTCTCTATCAGAGTTGCCAGTTCTTGCAAAAGGTAAAGGGGTAAAAATAATTTCAATACCTTCTTCCAGAGTAGCCGAGCGAGAAGAGTTTGTGCAGTTTGTATTAATCCTTCCAGAAGGAGAAAAACTGACTATCCAGTCCGGTAAACGTCATTTAACCTTAAAAGTTGCTGACCTGGAACATTATATCCACGAACGCGGTCGCCGTGGTAATAAACTACCCAGAGGCCTGCAAAAAGTGGATTCGATTTATGTGGGTGAAAAAAATAAGATAAAATAAAAGTAACTACTCAGCGTGTTTAGATTTTGTTCGAGTTCAAGGCACAATAGCTTCGCTACTTCAAAGAGGCGCACGGAGAATGTGAACATATACAAATAGGTGACCATTCCCAGGTGTCCCTTGAGGGTAGAGTACGAAAATAACGATGAAATCGGATAGAAAATGAATACGCTGAGTAGTTACAGATAAAAACAGATTTAACATTCTCACCGGGAGCCAGTTCCGAATAACCCGTCTGTTCAATCAGCCAGTCCAGAAATGGGGCAATATCCTCATTAAAGATATTATGACTGTCTTCTGAGTGCCTGTTCTATATCGCCCTCATTAGTATGGCGCTGAACTTCCGTTGTATTTTTTGATATTACCTTTAAAGACGCCAGCATTTCATCATTTGATTTCATTGAATCTGACCCTTTGTTTTCTTGACCCTTTGTTTTCTTTGTTTTTTTTACCCTTTGTTTTTTTTATTTTAAATGATATCAAGACTAGAAAAACGTAGTCTGTCCCCTAAATCCGCTGCTAAATCGCTTAGTTTCCATTTAATCTTCTACCGAGATTTTTCTGGGTAAAATCATCAAACTTTTTTATTTCAGACGGACTGATGTTAGGCATATTATTGGTCATGGTATAAGATAAATTAATAAGG
>Ga0256831_1001009_pt1 | contig 14901 bp, 14 predicted proteins | sample 132544metaG_FD_189087 | JGI IMG/M metagenome (GOLD analysis project Ga0256831, IMG submission 189087) | Hydrothermal vent microbial communities from Lau Basin, Pacific Ocean - 132-544 | ecosystem: Environmental > Aquatic > Marine > Hydrothermal vents | place: Pacific Ocean: Lau Basin | collected...
GTGAATAAGTTCCTCAATAACATGACGACTAATGTCTAAAATCGCCAAACCAGAGATACCATAAGAGGTAAAAAGTACATCTCCTTGCTTCTGAATTTTCACCCCTTTTTTAGAGGTAAAAGTGACTCTGCTTTCCACCTTGACCCCTGCCATCTTTTCCAAGTTATTCACATGTGAATTAAGTTGAACCAGTGTCGGAAATGGTTTGAAGATTTTATGCCCAAACTGCTGTGCAAAAACTGTTCCACTCTCCACTCCCCCAAGCTGTGGAGCAGAGATATGACCTGTTGAAACCACCACAGAATAGGCACTCTCTTTTCTATTGTCAAAAAAGACATCATAACCATTTTTTATCTTTTTAATCTTATTCACATCCACTTCGCACAAGATTTTCACCCCCAAATAGTGACACTCAGCTTCCAAAATTTCCACCACAGAAGAGGCTTGAAGAGACATGGGAAAAACTTTTCCCTCCTTGCCCTCAATCAGCTCCAATCCAACCGATTTAAAAAAGTTTTTCACACCCTGATATCCGTATCCCTCTAGCACCTCTTTGACAAACTTTTTGTTATGTGAATAAAACCTATCAGGCGAGGGACGTTGGTTGGTAATATTACACTTTCCATTGCCCGTTGCGAGTAGTTTTTTGCCCACTTTTTTGTTTTTTTCTAGAAGCAGAACACTCTTTCCTCGTCTTGCACTTGCTATCGCTGTAATCAGACCACTTGCTCCTGCTCCGACTATTATTACATCAACCATTTTTTTTCTCTTTTGGGTTTAATACTCTTCATCTTATTCACCTTTTTAAAAACAAATTATACCACACCTTAAAGCTACTACAAGAGTAAGCTAAACAGCTAACTTAGGATATAATGTCGCAAAAAATTTTGGAGGGTAGTATGTGTGTTGAGAAACTACAAAAGATTCTTTTGGCATCAACGTTAGGGATTGTGATGATGTTGGTGGCATCAGGTTCTATCAAGGCTGGATTTCTGTTACAGCTTATTGTTATGATTGTGTTAATAGCGAGTGGATTGACAGGATTTTGTTATATTACTAAAGTTCTTCGTACTGCCTTTCCATCATGTAAAGAGGATAAAAAATAATGGCAAACATTTCGTATAAAGATGCTGGTGTAGATATAGACGCAGGTAATGATTTTGTAGAGGCGATAAAGGCAGATGTCAAGTCTACTTTTGATAGCAATGTAATTGGTGGGATTGGTTCATTTGCAGGGGCGTATGCCTTGCCAACAGGATACAAAGAGCCTGTGATTTTATCAGCCACTGATGGGGTTGGAACCAAACTAAAACTTGCCATTGAGAGCAATAGATTTGATACAGTTGGGATTGACCTTGTAGCGATGTGTGTCAATGACCTTATATGTAACTTTGGAACACCGATGTTTTTCTTGGACTACTATGCCACAGGTAAGCTTGTTCCTGCCAATGCAAAAGATGTGGTTGCAGGAATAGCTGAGGGTTGTAGAAGAAGTGAATGTTCACTTGTTGGTGGTGAAACAGCTGAGATGCCAGGAATGTACTCTGATGATGATTTTGATTTGGCAGGATTTGCAGTGGGTATTGCAGAGCGAAGTGAGATGGATACGGTTAGCAATGTCAAAGAGGGTCAAGTGATTATCGCACTTCCTAGTTCAGGAGTACACTCAAATGGTTTTTCACTGGTGCGAAAACTCTTTTTTGATAAATTAGAGATGAGCTTGGAGGATGAGTTTGAGGGTAAACCACTTATTGAGACACTTATCACACCTACGCGTATCTATGTCAAAGAGTTTAAAGCAAACAGAGACAAGATAAAAGCATTGGCACATATTACAGGTGGTGGGATTGTTGAAAATCTTCCTCGTGTTTTACCAGAAGGAATGAGAGCAAAAATCGTCAAAGATGATATTAGAGTGCTTCCTATTTTTAAGTTTATGAGAGATTATGTAAGCGAAGAGGAGATGTTTAGAACCTTCAATATGGGGGTAGGTATGATACTTGTGGTTGATGCCCAAGATGCTGATGCTGTATGTCAAAACAGTGACGGCTATATCATAGGAGAGATGATAAAAGGGGACAAAGGGGTTGATTTAATCTAAATTTTAGAGATATTACCAAATTATGTTTCTATTTTCTACAACTTTATACAATTTTTTTGATGATTTTTTTAATTTTTAACTATTTTTCTGATATAATGATTATAACTTAAAATTTTATGGAATTATTATATGAAATTAACTCTTAGACAAATGGAAATATTTTTAAACGTAGTAAAAGAGGGGCATTTAACCAATGTCGCAAAAAGAATGAAGCTAAGTCAATCGGCAATATCTATGTCTATTAAAGAGTTAGAGAATATTTTAGGCTCTCCTCTCTTTGATAGAATTAACAAAAAACTAATCCTCAATGAGATGGGACGCTCCTTTCAACAAGAGATTTCCCCCATGGTTAAAAAACTAAATGATATCGAATATGAGTTCAAAAATACGGTTAACAAAGGAATGGTACGTGTAGGTGCAAGTACCACCATTGTGGACTACCTTATGCCCCCTATTATCTGTAGTTATATGAATAGCTATCCTGATGTCAAAGTGGGACTTAAAGAGGGCAATACCCAACACATTGTAGATTTACTTAAAGAGGGAGAGATAGATGTAGGGTTTATCGAAGGTCGTGTCAATGACCCCTCAATTATCAAAGAGGTAATAGGGGTCGATGAGCTTATTGTTGTCACTGCTGACCACTCTCTTTTAAAGTCCTGTTTTATTGGGGATATTCAAGAGAGAAAATGGGTACTTAGAGAAGAGGGTTCAGGCACACGTGATGTCTTTTTGGACTATATCAAAGATAAAGTCTACAATATCAATATCTTTTTAGAACTCGGACACACCGAATCGATTAAATCACTTCTTTTAAACCACCAATGTCTCACCTGTATCTCTAAAATTGCTGTAAAAAATGAGATTATTAATAAAAAGCTTATTCAAGTACCACTTAAAAACTTTGAATGTAAACGAGATTTTTTGATGATTTATCACAAAGATAAGTATCAGAGTGAACTGTTTGAAAAATTTATTAATTTTACAAAAACAATGATTCAGCAGATGCTCAAAGAGAATATCTAAGACGAGCCTTTTTTAAAACAAGCCTCTTTATACTCTTGGGGGTGATTTAGGTTGGTAAACTCTTTTTCATTTTCAAACATTACCGTAGTGGAGTTTAACTTATCAATAAAACTCTGTAGACGATGTTTATCTTTGGCTAAAAACTCTTGTGCCAAAGGAAGAACAGCTCTTCTGTAGATGGCACATAGAGGCTCAACGGTACGTTTGGATTTTGCTAATATCACATCTGTTTTAGAGAATTTTGCCTCTTGATAAAGCCTCTCTATGGTCTCCAGTGAGACAAAAGGGGTATCCACACTCAAGAGAAACACCTCATCCACCTCCTCCAATGTCTCAAAAATAGAAGCAATCGCGACCAGAGGAGAGGAGAGACTGTATCGGTCTTCAATTATCTCTACAGAAAAATCAAATTTATTATCCTTGGCAGAGAGGTATATCTTGTCAAAATAGCCCAAAAGCCTCTGATATTGATACTCAGAGAGCGTAGAGAAACCTCCAAAGGGAAGCAGTGCTTTGTCTTGTTTCATACGAGAGCTTTTTCCCCCTGCAATAATTACAGCTACTCTATTGTTCATATTTTCTATTTCTCATATTTACTAAAGCCTATCGGCAACCCACTCGATGACGGTATTGGCAATTTTTCTACCATAGGCAGAAGAGTGTCTATCATTTACCAACACCACAACGGTATAGATTTGACCTGAACTTCCCTCAACGTACCCTGCAATATTGGCAACTCCTCGAATAGTACCTGTCTTCATCCATGCACGACCATGTACAGGACTATATTTAAATCTTTTTCGGATTGTACCATCAACCCCTGCGATAGAGAGTGTATTCATCCAACGAGAGGCATCCCTTGATACAGCATGGCGTAAGAGATTGTTTAACGATTGAGCTGTTAGTTTAGAGACCCTAGAGAGTCCTGAACCATTATCAATAAAAGTGGTTCCTCTATCCAAAATATCATATCTATTTAGAATACTCTTTACTGCCTTACGACCCTTAAAGCTATTGCTAGGTATTGAGATAACTTTTGCACCCAGTGTCAACATCAACTGTCGTGCCATAAGGTTATCACTCTTTTTTGCAATGGTTGCGATAACCTTCTCCAGTCGTGCCGATTTGTGAGAAAACATATAGGTCGCTTTTTTAGGTACTTTTTTTAGTTTCAATGTTCCTGCAAACTTTATACCAACCTTTTTTAGCTCATTTTTCAAGGCATAATAGAATGCTCGGTGGGGCATACTGACCACCTTACATATCTTTCTTGTTCCACATCGTTTTGAGAGTCGTCCAGTCAAAAATATGGTTGAGCGTCCTGAACTATTGGTATTGATTCTTACTTTTGGCCAAGAGCGTCCTCTTCGACATGAACCGTTGACCACCTTTAGCTTATTGACAATTTTATAAGAACCATCAGGGACATCTTTGTTAATTCGAATACTTCTACCTCTTGGGGTAATACAGATGGTACTTTTCCTTTTATTAAACATCATCGCATCAGGCATCGCGTTATAGGGGCTATATTTGTTTCTATCAAAACCTGAGTTGTTTCGAGAAGGGATAGAGAAGATGCTTCGGTCAATAATAATATTTCCCAAAATTTTTCTAATTCCTCTGCTACGAATCTCCTCAACAATTCCTGCAATATCTTTAGTTGCCAGTGTAGGGTCTCCTGATGCTTTTACATAGATATCCCCTCGCAGTACACCATCTCGAATATAACCAGTATGAAAAAACTTTGTCTCCCAACGGTAGTCATAACCCAAAGAGAGTACCCCTGCGTAGGTAGTTAAGATTTTAATAACTGAAGCAGGTGTTCTTTTAGTATGGCTGTTCCATGAGACGGTAGGTGTTTGAGAGTCTATCGCTTGTACATGAATACTGTAGTTTGCACCATTAACAGGATAGGCTTGTAGTTTCTGGTTTAACTCATAAGGAATAGAGGCCTGTGCTGAGATAGCTCCTAAAAATATTAGGGAGAGTATAAGATTTTTTAATTGTATAAAATTCATGGACTAAAAAAGTTTTTTTATTTTTTTGACTAGAAAAATCAATAACATAACGACCAAATAGGCAATAACTGTAAAGATTAGGGGATGAGCCATCCCTAGTCCATATGCTTCTGCATCGGGGAGTGCCATTAGGTGTTTAATCGGATGAGAAGTCCACTCCTTAAAATGCATACCAATTGCTAAAAATAAGAAGATTCCAAAAAAGTGTAAAAGTTGTTTTATCATAGTGTATCCCATGTTGTTTTTAGGGGTATAATAGTCTATTTTAACTTTAATTATAGATATAAATATTTGATTTAAAAGAGGTAGAAGAGGTTTATTTCAATAGTTAACAGCGTTGGGGATATTTCACCCCAATCACAAGAAATCACACACAGATTATTTCGCGTTTTTCTTATCTCTAGCTGCTCTTTTACGAACAATTGGGTCAAGAGATTTTTTACGAATTCTTACAGAAATAGGTGTAATCTCTATAAGCTCATCATCCTCAATCCACTCCATAGCAGACTCCAGTGTAATTTTTCTTGGAACAACCAACTTAATCGCATCATCTGCACCACTTGTTCTCATGTTGGTCAACGCTTTACCTTTAAGAGGATTGACATCCAAATCACCAGGGCGTGAAGACTCACCAATAACCATTCCTGAGTATACTTTGTCTTGTGGACTGATAAACATCACCCCTCTGGATTGAAGGTTAAAGATAGAGAATGCTACAGCTTCCCCATTATCCATAGAGACCAATGCACCAGGAGTTCTGCTTTGAACTGTTCCTGAATAGGCTCTGTACTCCAAGTAAGAGTGGTTCATAATACCTTCACCTTTGGTGTCTGTTAGAAACTCATTTCTAAAGCCAATAAGACCACGAGCAGGAATCTCAAACTCTAATCTTACTGTTCCATCAGGCATAGGAACAAGAGAGGTCATGTTTGCTTTTCTTTTTCCAAGCTTCTCAATAGCAACCCCTTGGAACTCCTCTGGAACATCCACAACCAAATGCTCAAATGGCTCCATTTTAACGCCATTCTCCTCTTTGGTTACAACCTCTGGACGTGCCAACATAAACTCAAAACCTTCACGTCTCATGTTCTCTGCCAAGATACCAATTTGAAGCTCTCCACGACCTGATACTTTAAACGACGCATCACCCATTGGCTCCATACGCATTGCGATATTGGTCTCCATCTCTTTTTCAAGACGCTCTTTAATTTTATTTGAGGTAACGTGTTTGCCCTCTTGTCCAGCCAAAGGTCCATTATTTACTGACATAATAACCGAAAGTGTAGGCTCTTCAACGTGCATTGGGTCAAGTGCCACTGGGTTTTGAGCATCACATACAGAGTCCCCAACATCAATATCATTAAATCCAGCAATCGCTACAATATCACCCGCTTCTGCCTCATCAATATCAACTCTTTCAAGACCTTTAAACCCAATCAGTTTAGAGACCCTTGATTTTGATTTGCTTCCATCTGCTTTGATAAGAAGATACTCATCCCCCTTTTTAACTTTACCATTAAAAATACGGGTAATACCAATACGCCCTACAAAGTTGTCCGAATCAAGGGTAAATACTTGTGCCTGTGTATCCACATCAGCTGAACCTTGAGGATAAGGAACCTGCTCAATAATCGCATCAAAAAGAGGTGTCATGTCTTTGTTCTCATCCTCCATCTCATGCTTGGCGTAACCATCTCTGGCTGCTGCGTAAAGTACAGGAAATTCAAGTTGCTCTTCACTCGCATCAAGAGCAACCAATAGGTCAAATACTTCATCCATAACTCTATCAGGGTCTGAACCCTCTTTATCAATTTTATTAATGACCACAACAGGAATCAGACCAAAACCAATCGCTTTTTTCAAAACAAATTTGGTCTGAGGCATAACACCCTCTTGTGCATCTACAAGCAGAAGTACACCATCAACCATCTTTAATACACGCTCAACTTCTCCACCAAAATCGGCGTGACCAGGAGTATCAATAATATTGATTTTATGGTCACCATAAGTGATGGCAGTGTTTTTAGAAAGAATCGTAATCCCTCTCTCTTTCTCAATATCATTAGAGTCCATTGCTCTCTCTTGCACCTCTTGGTGTTCAGCATATGTGCCTGATTGTTGAAGAAGTTGATCAACAAGTGTTGTTTTACCGTGGTCAACGTGTGCGATAACAGCGATATTTTTGATTTTTTGCATTCGTAAGGTTCCTAATACTATTTTAAATTACGCGAATTATATCTAAAAGAGTTTACAAAGAGATATTTCGCTATTATTAAGAGGATTTTAAGAATTAACCACAAATAAAATAGTTAGGATAGAGAGAAAATATCAAATGGAAAAAAGTTTAAACACAGATATAGAGACCACCCTTATGCACCATACTCCCCTTACAGTTTGTGCACACGCCATTCGTACCTGTTGGCAAAGTTTTGATAAGAGTGACGATGGGGGAGAGAAGGATTTAGCACTGATAGATAGAGTTGGGAATAAATACAAACACGCCTCAACACTAGAACACCTTGTTTACACCTTTTTTATCTCTGGAATTTCACGTGCATTACTTCAAGAATTAGCACGTCATAGGGTCGCTAGTTTAAGTGTAAAAAGTACACGATATACCCTCAAAGAGCTAAAAAACTCTGAACCATTTCAAGAGGAGGATTATGAAAATGCTAAAAAATTTATTGTTTTAACACACAATAAACTTATAGACACAGCATCTATCAAGGCTTTAAATAATCTTCAAGAAATATTGAAAATGGGTACCTCTAATGACATCGCAAAATATTGTCTTCCTGAATCCTATAAAACAGAATTAACATGGACAGTTAATGCCCGTTCTTTACAAAATTTTCTCACCCTAAGAAGCAATAAAAGTGCCTTGTGGGAAATCCAAATTTTAGCAAAGAAACTATATAATGCGTTACCTAAAGAACATCAATACCTCTTTGATATTCATTAGCACATTAAAATAATTAATTAATGTTATTTTTAAATATAAAAAAATTATTAGCACTTTATAATATTTTATAAAAAAGTATGTTATACTTATGAAATTATTATATAAATTACAAGGAGATAGATAAAATGAAATTAAGAAGTTCAATAGTTGCAATAGCAGCACTAAGTAGTATGAGTTTTGCAGGTGGAGACATTGGGGGAGTGGTTGAGTTAGAAAATAAATATGACTACGTACCAGCACAAGCTGTAGCTGAGGTAGAGTATGTAGCTCCAGTGGAAAAATATGTAGCTCCACCAGTGGAAGAGTATGTAGCTCCACCAGCAGAAGAGTATCTACCACCAGTGGAAGAGTATGTAGCTCCTACGCCATATGTAGCTCCAGCTCCGACACCTGTGTATGTAGCACCACCAGCTCCGACACCTGTGTATGTAGCACCACCAGCTCCAACACCTGTATATGTAGCACCACCAGCTCCAACACCAGCTCCTCCTGTAGTTATTCCAAAACCAACACCAACACCAAAACCAGTTCAAGTGGCTAAACCATCTGGACCAAGTGGTCTCTATGTAGGAGGTGCGTTAACTGAAATGGCAGCACGTTCTAACTGTGCAGGAAACAGAGCAAATATCTTTTCAGAGGAGAGTGGACAAGATAGACAACTAGGTTTTACAGGTATTTTAGGTTATGACTTTATGGATTATCTTGGAGCAGAACTTCGAGCCTCTATTGGTCTTGCTAACGATGATTATGGTACAAAAATGAAACAGTTTGGTGCATACCTTAAACCAAATATTGATTTAGGAGATGCACTTAATCTTTATGGTCTACTTGGTTACTCAAGCACAAATATGTCAGCTTGTGGAAGAGGTGCAGACTTAGATGATACAAACAGTGGATTCTCATACGGTGCAGGTGTTGACTACGGTGTAACTGAAAATGTATCTGTATTTACAGACATTGTTAACTACCTAAGAGATGATGAAACAAGATCTACATGGGGTGCAAATCTTGGTGTAAAGTATAAATTTTAATTAAAAAATCTAACTTTCTCTAGAAAAATCATCAAGTAGTAACCTACTTGATGACCCCTCTTACATCTAAAAAGCTTTTCATATTTCTTTAAAATATTTCTAAGAATTTTCCTAAAGTTTTTAAATATATTTTAAAAACATACATAAATTTAAAAATAGGGAATATTTTGAGACTACTACTACTACTGGGACTGCTATATACCTCGCTATGGTCATCAAGACTTGATGAAGAGATACGTCTAAATATAGGCAATGAATCAAACAGTGTTAAAGCAATCTACGCCATGAATGGAAATCGTCCACTTTGGGTGGGTCATGCGAAGAACTTTAATCAATTTATAGAGATACTACAAAATCCCTATTATAATTACAAAAATAAGCTCTTTAAACAAGATACTATCGACCAATACTCCTACCTACTACAGAACAATATGAATCCCAATGAAAATGCAGAAGAGCTTTATAAATTGGAAGTTGCTCTAACCAGTAGCTATCTTGCCTTAGGAAACTTTATTGTACAGAGTGATGTAAATTGGGAAGAGGTTAGAGGTAAATTAAAAGAACTCAAAGAGCTTAAAGATATTAAAGCCAACTGGGAGATGGTTAAGAAAAAAACACCCTCAGTTGATGATTTTTTCAATGCTTTGGTCAATCAAAATATTGATGGTTTTTATAAATCCCTTACACCCTTAAAAAAACGTCATCAGGCGTTGATTAATGCGTTACAGAGATATCAAAATATGTATGATATAAAAAAAGTTACCTATGGAGATGATTTAAAATTTGGGGACAACCATCCACGTATCTCAAACATCAAAAAACGTTTGGCAATTTCAGGTGATTTTCCAACTCAAAATAGCTACAGTGATATCTTTGATGAAAAATTAAAAATGGCACTCACTCAATATAAAAATCGATTTAACTTGGAACAAAATGGTCTGATAGACAAAGTCACCATCTACTATCTCAACAAACCCATAGAGCTCCTCATTAAAGATATTATCGTTAACCTCGATAAACTTAAAGTCTTTCCTGATAAATTCCCAAATGAAGTGATTATTGTCAATATTCCTGAATTTCGTATGAACTACTATAAAAACTCCTACCCTATCCTTAGTATGAATGCCGTAGTAGGAAGAGATGTACGACCTACCCCAATTTTTTCAAGTAAAATGACCTATTTGGTACTCAACCCAACATGGAATATCCCTGCAAACTTGGTACGTAGAGATTTAATACCAACACTAGAAGAGAATCCCAACTATATGGAAGAGCATAATATCCACGCCTACAAAGGGTGGGGAAAAAATAGTAAAGAGATAAAAAACTTCTCTGTTTCAAAACTGTTACCCTATAAGGAGGGAGGAAGTATTCCCTATCGCTTTGTACAATCACCTGGAGATGACAATGCACTCGGACGTGTAAAATTTATGTTCCCTAATAAATACTCTGTCTATCTTCATGATACCGATAACAAAGATTTGCTCACCAGAAGATACAGGGTCTACAGTTCAGGCTGTATGAGACTACACCATCCTTTTGAGCTACTAGAGGTACTAAAACCTCGTCTTGGAGCCAGTGCCAGTCGAGTAGAGAAGTATCTTGCCAGTAAAAAAACCAAACATCTACGTTTTAATAAACCACTTGCTGTACAGACCGTCTATTTTACAGTATTTGAACGTAATGGGCAGACATACTTTAGAAAAGATATCTATGGGTATGATAAGTTCGTTCAAGAGTCTGCCAAACAGGATGAGCCTCGACGAAGCTTTATCCCAATGGTACAAGAGACAGAGAGTTTTGATGAGGCTCTTTTTTAGAGCTTATCCTCCTCCTCTGCGAGGAAATTGGCACAGTTAATCATATCTTCGACCAATTCATACTCAGGAAAACCAATTCTTCGCCAGTTACTCACATCTATTCTGTCTACCACTTCAGAGTGTTCTCCTGTGCTTCCTCTTGCTTGACAGTTACGCTCACGACACAATCTATCAATCTCTTCAAAACCAATGGCTTCAATAAGTTTTGGCACTAAAATATGCACCGAACCACGCATTCCTGTACCGATATTTGAGGGACAACAGGTTACTGCTCCAAATTTTGGGTGCATGGTAAAAACTTCTTCTTCTCCACTAATTTCACGAACACCATCTTCTATTGCTTTTGCACCAGCACTCAAACGAGAGAATACAGATTTTACATCGCCACCCATCTCCATAGAGATAATTCTTAGATGGTCACCTTCATTTACCCAATTGACGAATGTTTTTGCCCTGTTTAAGTAGACCCCTCGACCATGTGGCCAATGCTCATGGTATCCACTGGCAGCTTGCATTCTATCTTTTCCACGGAATAGAAAATGCCCATCAATTAGTGCTTGTCTCTCCTCATCACTCATTTTGGTATGAAGATGAAAATCCCCTGCTAAATCTGAGTCTGCATCTATTTTTGCGTAAACTTTTGCCATCAAATCGGCTATCTCTTCACGACTCTCTTTTGTTCCTCCTGGGTTTAGTGGAAACATAGAGAGGTTTCTTGCCACACGAATACGGGTAGAGACAATCTTCTCTTCAGCACTGCTCGTTAGGTCAACTGAAATTTTATTTGGATTCATTCTCTCCGATGGTGTACCCTCTAGTTTACTTCCCTCTTTCATAGAGAATCCCTCATGATACGCCTCTATAACAGGGTAGAAGAAATCAGCAAAATCATCATAAGACTCTTTGTCTCCTGCATGACAACCTACAAAACTTTCAGGATAAGAGATACCTGAATTAATCGCTCTTGCAAGTGTCCATTTTGCTGGACCTGAACTCTTTACATCTTTATATTTATCCCAAACCTCTTGGGTACACATCTTGGCACAAAGTGAAGTATGCTCACTGGCATTCGCCTCTGCTATTTTTTTTGCAGGATACTCATTTTTAGCCAATGACTCTTCTAGTTTTAGGTCATAATCTGGGTCGAAACCCTCTTTTTTACCAAACATATTTTTTTGCATATATTTCCTTTTTTATTAAATCTTTTTCGGGTGTAAACACGCCGATTCCTAAAGTGCAGATAGCAAATTCTATTTTTTAAATTAAGCTCTTAACGCTTTTTCTGCGTCAATCAATGCAACCACACCATCGTGCATATCTTGAACGGCTTGAACTTCGGTAATTCCTAGACGACGACGGTTACTAATATCATAAACGCCACCTTCACTTTCGCTATGCTCTCCATGAATTCCACGAATTTGTAGATGGAATTTATCGGTAATGGCTTTGAATGCATCCATATCTTTTGCCAAGTTTGGCACAGCAATATGCACACTGGCTCTCATTGCTGTTCCAAGGTTGGTGGGACAAGAAGTGATGTAACCTATATGGTCGTTGTATGAAAACTCCACTTTACTCTCTATGCTTTTAATTGCATTTACTAAACGTGTAAATACCTCTTTAATATCTCCACCCATCTGCATAGAGATAATTCTTAGTTGGTCCTCTTCGTTGACCCACACTAAAAATGTCTTCTCTTTGTTGTGGTAGATTCCTCTTCCCTCTGGCCAGTTACGGTTAAGCCCTACAGCATCCAAAAAACGGTCGCCCTCTTTAAATAAAAAGTGGTCTTTGATTAGCTCATCTTGAACCTCTTTGCTCATTCCAAGTAGTGGGTGGTAGCTTCCCTCTAGTTCACCCTCTAAGGTGTTAAGACCCTCAACGACACTTGACTCTACTAAATCCCTCTGCTCTTTAGAGATAGCAGGTCCTAGAGGTAAATTTGCAACATTACGCCCTACTCTAATTCTTGTAGAGATAATAAACTCTCCATCAGGGTCAGGGTTTGGTGCATTTAAATCATCTGGGTTAAGATTGCTTTGGTGTCTATCTTCTGTTCCAAAACCGTGATAATCTTCGATGATTTTATCAAAAAGTGGTGCAAAGGTAGTATAAGACTCTTCATCTCCTGCATAGACACCAATTCCACTATCAATATTCATTACGCCTGAGTTAATTGCTTGTTCTAAGGTAAATCCATTTGCTGTTGTTTTATCTTTTAGTGCTTCAAAAACCTCTGGTGTGAGGTGTTTACATAGCATTGAGGTACACTCTTTTGGTAAATTTGGGTAGTTCATTTTTTTCCTTTTTTATTGAAGTTTATTTAAATTATTTGTGTGTATTTTACAAAGATGGGGAAGCTTCATATTCATATCCCATCTCTTAGCAGAGTAGCTTTCAAATGTCTCAAAACTATCTTTATAGAGTCGCATCTGTTCAATAATTGCCAAGGCTCTCTCTACCTTTTCCAAGGTTTGAAGACCCTCTTCAATAATCGCCTCACACTGCTCTAATAGTAGACGCTCTGAACTGTTAGAAAAGCTTGACATAGAGTGATGGCTCATAGCTTTATTACCGTACCTATTCCTTCAGAGGTAAAAATCTCCAAAAGCAGTGCGTGTTCCACACGACCGTCTATAATATGTGCTTTGGGAACGCCCCCTTTGACCGAGTGAAGACACGCATCAACTTTTGGTATCATCCCCCCCATAATAACCTCTTGCTCTTTGAGCGTATCAATCTGCTCCTCATTAAGGGTATGAATTAGCTCTTTTTTACCATCTAGTACCCCTAAGGTATCGGTCATAAAAATCACTTTTCGAGCATTGAGTGCCACGGCAATGTGTGAAGCTGCCGTATCAGCATTGATATTAAATCCAGGGTGACCACTCTGCTCATACGCACCAATTGGGGCAATTACAGGAATAAACTTCTCACTAATCATCTTTTGAATAACCATTGGGTCTATTTTTGTAATGTTACCAACATACCCATATTTGTCTTGGTCTATGGGTTGTGCTTGTAGAAAGTTGGCATCTTTTCCACTAACACCTACGGCTTTTGCCCCATGCATATTTAATAGCGTAGTAATCTCGTTGTTAATACTTCCTGAGAGTACCATCTCCACTACCTCCATAATCTCCTTGGTGGTCACACGAAGTCCATCAACAAAATGACTATTTATCTGCATTTTATCCAATGTTTTTCCTATCGCATTACCCCCTCCATGTACAATAACGGGCTTTATTCCCACAAGGTACATCAAGATAATATCCCGTGCAAACTTCTCTTTAAGCATGGGATTTAGCTGTGCTGACCCTCCATATTTAATCACAAAAATTTCATCTGAATAACGCTTTATATACGGAAGTGCCTCCAGTAGTGTCTGCACCTGTGCAATATTTTTTTTCATCCTTTTCCCTTCTTTTTTTCTTATCGAAATTATAATAGAAGATAATGTAAGGAGAATGAAATATTGTAAATAGAGCAATAAAAAAAGATTTTAATGTTACAAAGAGACATTCTCTCTATAAACTCTGATAAATTCTACCATCAATTGTAAAGAGATACGATTATTGTAGTGATTCTCACTAATATTATAAACTACGGATATCTGTTCTCCAAGCCGAAATGACTCTTTTGTCTTAAAGAGTACACCCTGTTGAGTCACACCTTGATGTGAAAAAGTAAAACGGCGATGCTCTTTCTCTTTTCCCATATTGCTAACATCTTCAATAGTCACATTATGGGTAATAAATTTAGGTTTTGAATTTTTTTGTCCATAAGGCTCATACTGTTTCATGATATTCACTAGATTAAAATTTATATCTGAAAAACTAAGCTCTCCTAAGATATCAGGGTCAATAATATCCTCATTATAATTTTGAGCTAAATAGTTCTCTTGTAATCTCTTTTTAAAGGGTTCAAAATTTTCAATAGGCAG
>Ga0256831_1001010_pt1 | contig 14900 bp, 11 predicted proteins | sample 132544metaG_FD_189087 | JGI IMG/M metagenome (GOLD analysis project Ga0256831, IMG submission 189087) | Hydrothermal vent microbial communities from Lau Basin, Pacific Ocean - 132-544 | ecosystem: Environmental > Aquatic > Marine > Hydrothermal vents | place: Pacific Ocean: Lau Basin | collected...
TCTTGATCTTTGTAGTGTATGACTACTTTTTCATCCCCAAGCAGCCTCCAAAATTGCCAAATGATACAAATACGACACAACATATTGCCAAATCGACAGCTTCAAGCACCAATTTGCAGGCTCCTCGGGTAAATTCGCAATCTGCTGTTAAAATAAATAGTAACGGTGCTACTACATTGGGGACTACCACTCTACTTCATGTCAAATCGAAGCGTTTTGAAATGTTTATAGATGATCTTGGTCGTATTCACCAAGTCATTTTGGAAGAAAAACGCTATAAAACCGAATCTGGAGAGCAGATTAAACTTTTTGATGAAGCGAAGCTTCCCAAGCCCTTGGAGATACGATTTAGTGACATAGCGTTGAACGAAAAAGCTTTCAAGGTGCCCTATAGCTACCAAGGCCCCAAAGCTTTGGATATAAAAGAAAAAACAAAAATCGCGCTGACACAAGATCTTGGCAGTGAAAAAGTCAAAAAGATAGTTACAATCTACCCAGATGGCCACTACGAAGCGACGATCGAGCTCCAAAACGCTCATAAATATTTCATCTCTCCCGGATATCGCCCCAATGTGCGGGTAGATGGCTATACATTGCATGGAGCTTTGATCAAAGAAAAAGATGGCACGATCACCATAATCGAAGATGGGGATGCCAAAGGGACAGAAATTTTCAAGGGTGCTAAGATCGCTGCGGCTTTTGACCGCTACTATACCACCCTCTTTTATGATTTTACAAAAGGTATGAATGTAGTTGTTTCAAAAGATGCACAGGAGAATCCAATTTTATTTGTTGAGGGTTCTCCTAAGCTTACTTTAGGTGGTTATGTAGGACCCAAAGAGTATGAGACGCTTAAAGCGATCCATCCAGAGCTTACCGATGTTATTGAGTATGGCTTTTTTACTTTTATAGCCAAACCGATGTTTAGGGCGCTGCTGGCTCTATATCACTGGATAGGCAATTGGGGTTGGGCTATCGTAGCGTTGACCATAATCATTCGTATTATTCTTTTCCCGCTGACTCTTAAGGGGATGCTCTCTATGCAAAAGCTCAAAGATTTAGCACCAAAGATCAAAGAGATCCAGCAAAAATATAAAGGCGATCCTCAAAAATTAAACGCCCATATGATGCAGTTATATAAGAAGTATAAGGTCAATCCTATGGGCGGATGTCTGCCGATGCTTATTCAAATCCCTATCTTTTTTGCGATTTATCGGGTCTTACTTAATGCTATCGAGCTCAAAGGCGCTCCTTGGATCTTGTGGATTACTGATCTTAGCTCCAAAGACCCGTACTATGTATTGCCGATACTCATGGGTCTAACGATGTTTATCCATCAAAAGATCACTCCTACCACCATTACCGATCCTATGCAAAAGAAGATTTTTACCTATTTGCCGATCGTTTTTACATTTTTCTTCTTGACATTTCCAGCAGGTTTGACGCTGTACTGGTTTACTAACAACATTCTTTCTATTATTCAGCAGCTCATCGTCAATAAGATTTTTGAAGCGAGAAAGGCTGCTCAAAAGGAACAGCATGAGTGAACAAAGAATTGAAGCAAAAACTTTAGAAGAGGCTTTTAGCAAAGCCTCCGAGGCTCTTGGCTGCTCGGTAACCGATTTAGATATTACGATTTTGCAGCACCCATCTAAAGGAATTTTGGGAATTGGCAAAAAAAACGCCGTCATTTTAGCTAAATGTAAACAAAAAGAGACCCCTCAACCTCCCAAAACTTTCCAACGTATTAAAGAGCCGGAAATTTTTGATAACTTTTATAAAGAGAGTAAAGATATTTATGCCATTGCCCAGGAGGTGGAGAGAGATTTAAAAAAGCTTTTTAATACAATGTGTTTTAAACTCGACTTTATTAAGGTACAGCCATATGACAAAGAGACCCTTTTGATCGAGTTTGAAGGGGAGGATGCAGCTTTACTTATAGGGAAAGAGGGATATCGCTATAAAGCGCTTTCATATATGCTCTTTAATTGGATCAATCCAAAATATGGCTTGCAGATTCGATTAGAGATCGCTCAGTTTTTAAAAACGCAAGAAGAGGCTATGAAAAAATATCTCGCTCCTTTGATTGAGCAGATTCAAAGAGAAGGAAGAGGTCAAACAAAGCCTTTAGATGGGGTTTTGATTCAAATAGCGCTGAAGAAACTAAGAGAAGTATTTCCAGATAAATATGTAGCCATTAGGGAAAATAGGCGTAAAGAGAAATTTATCATTGTCAATGAATTTAGAAAATAGCACGATAGCCGCTATCGCTACGGCGCACGGGGTCGGTTCCATTGCCATCGTACGCCTTAGCGGTTCCGAGGCTCTTTCCATCGCCAAACAGATCAGTAAAAACGAGATTTTGAAACCACGCTACGCCCATCTTAGAGAGCTCTATGATGCATCGGGTGAGCCGATCGATCAAGCAATCGTGCTCTATTTCCAAGCACCTAAAAGTTTTACCGGAGAAGATGTAGTGGAGTTTCAGTGCCATGGCGGGATCGTAGTAGCGCAAATGATTTTGCGCAGAGCCCTAGAGCTTGGAGCTAGACTCGCCGAGCCAGGGGAATTTAGCAAGCGAGCTTTTTTAAATGGCAAGATAGATCTAAGTGAAGCGGAAGCCATCGCCAAACTCATCGAGGCTAAAAGCGAAGATGCGGCTAAGATCTTGGCCAAACAGCTACGAGGCGAACTGGGAAAGTTTGTGGAGGAGGTGCGTGAGCGCCTCATTCGCATTTTAGCCTATGTGGAGGTCAACATAGACTACGCTGAGGAGGATTTGCCTAAAGATCTAGCGTGGCAGATGGAGGCACAGCTGCAAGAGATCTCTGCGCAGCTTGAGCGTATCATAGCATCAAGCAAGCGACGAGTTGGATTATTAGAAGGTTTTAAAGTTGCCATCATCGGTAAACCAAATACTGGTAAAAGCTCGCTACTTAACGCTTTGCTTGATTATGAGCGGGCGATTGTGAGTGATATTGCAGGCACCACCAGAGATACGATTGAAGAGAGTGTACGCATAGGATCCCATTTGGTGCGCTTTGTGGATACTGCAGGTATCAGGGAGGCTGAGGACGAGATCGAGCGCATTGGCGTGGAGCGCAGTATCCGAGCCATTGAGGAGAGCGATATCGTTATAGCGATGTTCGACGCATCCAAGCCTTTGGATGAAGAGGACCAAAAGATCGTGGAGCTCATTGAGCGCTATAAAGATCAAAAGGAGATCATTATCGTTTTGAATAAAATCGACAAAGGCGAAATGGCCAACCTACCTATGGAAGCTTTGAGGCTCAGCATCAAGCAAGATATCTCTCCTCTGATCGAGCGATTACAGGAGCTTTTGGATAGTTTGGCCAAAAGTGATGAGATACTACTTATCTCCCAACGCCAAATCGAAGCGGTAGAAGAGGCGAGGAAAAATATCGAAGCGGCCAAGCTGCCCTTGCAGATGGGGGAGCTGGAGATATTTGCCTTTCATCTTAATGAGGCGATCAGAGCCATAGCTTCCATCACTCGACCCATGCAAAGCGAAGAGCTGCTCGATAAGATGTTTGGGGAGTTTTGCCTTGGCAAATAAGATTGCGGCACTGGATGTGGGCGAGCGCCGTATCGGTGTGGCAATGAGTCTCGATGGCAAGATCGCACTGCCCCAAAATCCAATAATGCGCAAAAACCGCAATCAAGCGGCCAAAGATGTAAGCGACTTTTTGAAAGAGTGGGGGATAGAGCGACTGGTTGTAGGATTGCCTCAAGGCTCTAGCAAAGAGGTGATGGAAAAAAAGATCAAGCACTTTGTGGGGCTTGTGGATTTTGATGGAGAGATAGAGTATGTGGACGAGGATTTTACCTCCCATGAGGCCAAAGAGGCGACAAAAGGGGTGATGCGCCACAAAAAAGATGGCAAGGTGGACTCGGTTGCCGCACAAAAGATATTAGAGAGGTATCTTCTTGCTCGCTAAAGGATTTAAGCGCTACTTTTCTTTGCAAGCTATTACCGCTACGACCAATATGGTCACACTGCATAAAGAGCAAGAGCGCATTAGGCCTTATCTTTTTGTCCGATTTATCCAAGAGAGCTACGAGGAGCCACCTCCTGACGAGGATCTCTTGGCGCTACCCAAACCTTGTCATTGCAATATTTTCTTTGCTTGTCAAGCACACAAAGTCCTGAGGCTTAGCCGTATCAAAAAACCTCCGTTATGCAAATGCCGCTATACCAAAACAGGTATAGCTCCTCCTTATTCTTAACTCCTTTTAATACTTTTACTGAATTACTATCACTGAATTACTATCAAACAAAATAAACAAAATAAGGAGAGCATTGTGCCGTATGTTGTTGGATATCCGCGTATTGGAGAAAAAAGAGAGCTAAAGTTTGCTTTAGAAAAATATTGGCGAGGTGAAACGAGCCTCAATGAACTAGAAGAGGTGGCTAAGGAGCTAAGAGCTAGACATTGGAACTATCAAAAAGAAGCGGGCATAGAGTATATCAGTAGCAACGACTTTAGCTACTATGATCAGATGATCGATATGATCGTAATGCTGGGTGCCGAACCACAGGAGTATAAGGATCTTGAGGGGATCGATCGCTATTTTGCAATGGCAAGGGGCGATCAAAACCACAAGGCCTTGCCGATGACCAAGTGGTTCAATACCAATTACCACTACTTCGTCCCTCAGCTGCGTAAAGATATGGAGTTTGCTTTAAATCTACAAAAGCCTTTGAATGAGTTTAAAGAGGCGAAGGCTTTGGGGATAGAGACGAAAGTCAATCTCATAGGACCAGTAACATTTTTGAGCCTATCTCGCACTATCGACGGGAGTGATCCACTGGAGCTGCTGCCAAGAGTGCTGCCCATATACAAAGAGGCGATGGAGGAACTCAAAGAGGCTGGAGTGAAAATGGTGCAATTCGATGAGCCCGCACTTGTAAAAGATCCTACGCAAAAACAGCTGGAGGCTATAAAACAAGCCTATAAGGTAATACCTACCAAGGGAATCGAAAGCTATATCGTTACCTATTTTGAGCATGCGAACGAAGCGGTAGAGCAGCTCATCGATACTCCTATTAGTGGTATTGGGTTAGATTTCGTCCATGGGCCCAAAAATATACAAAGCGTAGAAGAGATCTCAAAAAGTGGCAAAAAGCTCATTGCCGGAGTAGTGGATGGGCGTAACATCTGGGTGAGTGATATCGACAAAAAAGTGCAGTTTTTGCAAGAGCTTCCTATCGAAAAAGATCAAGTGATCGTCTCTACCAGCTGTTCGCTTTTGCATGTGCCCTATACTTTGGCCTATGAAAAGAAGCTTGACGGCAATATCAAAAGCTGGCTCGCCTTTGCCAATGAAAAACTAGCCGAGCTTCGACTCATAGACAAACTCTATAGGGGCAAAGAGATAGGAGAGGACCGGGAGCTGCTAGAAGCAAACAAGGCGGCAAACGAGACTAGAAAAAGCTCCTTGCAGATTCATAACAAAGCGGTGCAGGAGCGCTTGGCCAACCTGAAGCCAGAGGAGAAAGAGCGCCAGATGAGGGGTGAGGAGCGACTACCTTTGCAGCGAGAGATCCTTGGCTATCCGATGCTGCCTACCACTACGATTGGAAGCTTCCCGCAAACGTCGGAGGTGCGCAAACTACGCCGTGACTACAAAGAGGGCAAAATCAGCCAAGAGGAGTATAAAGCAAAAATCAAGGAGATGATCCGCTATTGCGTCAACGTCCAAGAGGATATTGGACTGGATGTTCTAGTACATGGGGAGTTTGAACGAAACGATATGGTAGAGTATTTTGGCCAGATGCTTAGTGGTGTAGCTTTCAGTGAAAACGGCTGGGTGCAAAGCTACGGCAGCCGCTGTGTCAAGCCTCCCATCATCTATGGAGACGTCAGCCGCCCGGCTCCTATGACCGTAGAGTGGATCACTTATGCTCAAAGCCTTACCGACAAGCCCATGAAAGGGATGCTCACAGGTCCCGTGACCATGCTCAACTGGTCTTTTGTGCGAGACGATCTCGATCGTGAGCTGGTCTACAAGCAGATGGCACTGGCTATCGCCGACGAGGTACGAGATCTTCAAGATGCCGGTATCAAGGTGATCCAAGTAGATGAAGCTGCCTTTAAAGAGGGGTATCCTCTTAGAAGCGAAAATAGAAACGAATATGAAAGAGTGGCGGTGGAGAGCTTCAAGATCTCTACCGCTCCAGCTAGACCCAAGACCCAGATCCATACCCATATGTGTTACAGCGACTTTAATGACATCATGCCAACCATCGATGCGATGGATGCGGATGTTATCTCTATTGAGACGGCACGAAATGGCAACAGACTTTTAGAAGCCTTTCGCAACTACCACTACAAAAAGGAGGTGGGTGCTGGGGTCTATGATATCCACTCGCCACGGATCCCATCCAAAGAGGAGCTCATCGCCCAGATCGAGGATCGGCTCAAAGTCTTTCCCGCCAGACTGCTTTGGATCAATCCAGACTGTGGTCTCAAAACCCGCAGATGGGAAGAGGTAATCCCGGCTTTGACCAATATGGTCGAAGCGACCAAGGATGTGCGTAGCCGCATCGTCCAGCTCTAATTACAGCCCCTTTGGGGGCTATGCAATAGAAGAGCAGAGTCTCCTTATGCTACAATTATGGGAAAAAAGGAGAAACAATGGGTATAATACTTTTTTTACTTATGAACTTAGCCGTAATGGCCTCAATCTATTTGACGATCTTTGTGCTAGAGGCCGTTTTTGGCATCCGTTTGGATCAAAGTACCGTTAGCGGTTTGCTGATACTCTCGTTTATCGTGGGATTTAGCGGCTCGCTTATCAGTTTGTTTTTATCCAAATGGATGGCCAAAATGCAAATGGGAGTACAAGTGATTGAGTCTCCTGCCAATGCTACTGAAGAGTGGCTTGTCTCTACCGTAGCGAAGTTAGCGGATGAGGCTGGGATTGGAATGCCAGAGGTTGGTATCTTTGATGGACCTCCTAATGCATTTGCTACTGGATGGAATCGTAACGACGCTCTTGTCGCTGTCTCCACATCTTTGCTTGATATGATGGAGCCAAAGGAGGTAGAGGGAGTTTTGGCTCATGAGATTAGTCATATTAAACATGGAGATATGATTACGATGACACTGCTGCAAGGAGTACTCAACACTTTTGTCTTTTTCCTCTCTCGATTGCTTGCGCAAATACTCGCTCCCAAAGATGAAGAGGGCAATCCAAGCCCCATGGCATATATGGCTATTAGTTTTGTATTGGAGATGGTATTGACTCTTTTTGCGACTATGTTGGCGATGTGGTTTAGCAGGTATCGGGAATATAAAGCCGATGAGGGAGCTGTTCGTCTTGATGGTCCTCGCGGTATCTACTACGCTTTGGCCAAGCTGGGACAGCTGCCAAAAGAGCAAGTGGCTTTGCCAAGCGATATGAAAGCTTTTGGGATTGTAGGATTTTTAGAGTATCTGTTTGCTTCTCATCCCCCTATTGAGAAACGTCTAGAGCATATTAAAGAAGTGGCGATACAAATGGGGTATCAAATCTGATGAAAACGCTAGATTTTCTAAAGCCTACATCTGCTTCTACGCAAGATCTTGTTTTGGTATTGGCAATTTTAGGGGGATTTTTTCTACTTTTATTACTAGTGGCCGTCTACCTTCGGTTTGATAAGAAAAGACGAGAGTATAAACATTTTTTAGTCGTTATGAGCCACAGGGATTTAAGTGAATCTGAGATGCGATGTCTTTTTCGCTATGTATATAAACGTGGTTTTAAACCAGAGATTTTATTAGAAAGCGAAAAAATTTTAGGAGAGGCGATAGCGTTTTGCGGCTTAAAGAAGGAAGAGATCAAAAAAAAGATGGGTTTTGATCAGCAAAGTTTGATCCATGACTTTATCAAGCGTCAAGAGGAGCTCCGCCGAAAGTGGAACTCCTGATCACTCCGTCTCATTGGCCATAAAGCCAGCGAGTATTTTACTCGTGAGCTCCACTCTTTCTTCAAAGCTTTTTTTGCTTGCTCGCTCGTGGATCGTATGATCTCCTTCGCCATAGGGTCCAAAACCATCAAGTGTAGGTGTGCCAGCGCTGGCGGCGATATTGGCATCGCTTCCTCCGCCTCTATGTTCTGTAAAGATGTTTGTGGAGCTCCATTGCCCAATTTTATGAAGAAGCTGGGCTTGCTCAGGAGTCTCTTCCATAACGTCTCTTTGCAGTCCTCCATCAAGCTTGGCATCGGTACCGGGAATAAAAGAGGTGTGTACGATTTGGGCAATCTCATCAAGGATCTGATCCCGCTGAGCAGAACTGGTAAATCTTGCCTCAAAAATGAGTTTGGCTTGAGGGCTGATTGTATTGGCCCCTATCCCTCCTTCGATGCGACCTACATTGATGGTTGTGCCAAGTTCTAAATTGGTAAGATGTGATAATGCTAAAAGTTTATGGGCCGCTTCTTGGTTGGCATCGATACCTTGGGTATAGTTGTTGCCCGCATGGGCTGCTTTCCCCATGATATCAACATAAAATGTGCCAATCCCTTTTCTAGCTGTGACAATTTGACCATTTTGGCCCGCCGCTTCAAAGACCAAGCAGTAGTCATACTCTTTAGCCAGCTCATAGGTGATGGCTCTAGAGTCGTCGCTGCCGATCTCTTCGTCACTGACAAGAAATACATCTATATTGTGAATATTTTTTTGGTTTCTAAGAGCTTCGATCATTACCATAATGCCCCCTTTCATATCACATACCCCAGGACCATATATCCACTCTTTATCCTCCCTAAAGCCCTCAAAAGTTCCAGGAGGAAAGACGGTATCTAAATGTCCTAAAAGTAACATTTTTTTCCCAGCTCTTTTCTGGGAAGTAAACCACAAGTGGTTGCCAAACTTTTCTCTTTCAAAAATTTTTGTCTTATAGCCAAGAGTTTCAAGCTTTTGGCGCACCAAATTGCCACATTGATCTACTCCTTTTTTATTTTTAGTATAGGAGTTGATTTCGATTAGCTCTTGTAATTCAGCATAGTTATAGTTCATAGCAAACCTTTAGCTTTTTTTGAGTATTATTTTCAAAATAATTATAGGAAAAAATTACTTAAGGGCGTACTATGGGACGAGTCGGTATGTGGATGTACCAAAATGGCGGGGGTGATAGGATCGAGCAAAAGATAGTCTCGCTTTTGCAAGATTTGGGGCATGAAGTCGTTACTGGCATCAATTTACGAAATGCCGTGGCCGAGAGTGGAAAAATGTTTTGGAATGGGCTAAATTTGTATGATCTAGACTGCTTTTTTAGTTACAATGCGGGGGAACAGACGAGATATCAGGTCTATTTGTATGGGGTTTTGGATCGTCATGTACCTTGTATTAATAATTTTGAAGCTTTTAGTATCAGTGAGGATAAGTTTCAAACCAATGATCTGCTCAGAAATGCCGGTCTCCCTACGGCTGAGTACTTTTTGTGTCATAGGGAGGATGTGCAACATATACGAGCCAAAGTGATGGAGTGGGGCAAAGCGGTATTTAAAACCGTTGACGGCTGGGGCGGTATGGGAATGGCGCTTGTCGATAGCAAGGATAAGCTCGATATGATCTTACCATTTTTGAATCAGACCGATTTGCGATTTTTCTATATCGAGAAGTTTATCGATTATGACGGGAGCGATTATCGTATAGATTTGGTGGATGGGGAGTTTATCGCTTGCTATGGACGCAAAGCTAAAGATGGGGATTGGCGCACTAATGTTACGAGTGGCGGCAGCGTCATATTAAGAGAGTGCGAGCCTCAAGTTATTGAACTTGCTAAAAGAGCGGCAAAGGCGATCGGTATAGAAATTGCCGGGGTCGATATCATCTACGATAGAGCTAACGATCGTTATGTTGTGCTTGAGGTCAACGGCATCCCCGCTTTTGCCACTCCAGAACAAGAAGAGTTGGGCTTGGATTTTAACGATAAGAAAATAGAAAAGATCGTCAAGCTTATTGATAAAAGGATACACGAAAAAAAGGGAAGAAAATGAAAAAGAAAAAATTGCCAAAGATCGGTTTGCTATATCTCGATTATGTCCTACGATTTTTTGATAGGAGTAATTTTCGAGGCTGGCCGGATAAGATTGAGACTGTTACATACCATTGGCAGGGTGATGAAGAGCGATTCATCAAAGAAGTAAAGAAAAAGAAGATAGATGTGCTTATTGGCAATATTCCTGCTACTGCTTACGAAACTTTTCGTAAGATTGCGAGGGAGTTGCCCAATGTACGTTTTATTCCCTCTCTTGATGCCCAGTTTGCCAATAAATCTAAAGAGAATGTAACGAGATTTTGTTGGAAGTATAACATCCCTGTACCCAAGACCTATATCTTTTATGACAAAGAAGAAGGGATAGAGTTTTTGAAAAATACAAACTATCCCAAAATTATTAAACGAAGCTATGGACCTAGTAATTATGGGGGATATTATGTTCATAAAGTTGATAGTTATGAGGAGGCTAAAGAGCTGCTTGAGTCAAAAAAATATTGTCCAATTTATGTACAAGATTTTGTACCTATGAGTGCCGATATACGAGTGATGCTTATCGGTCATAAGCCCGTTTGTGCCTTTTGGCGGCGACCTCCAAAAGGGCATTGGCTCACCAATACCAGTCAAGGGGGAAGTATCGATTATCAAGATGTGCCAGAAGGTGTGCTGGAGTTAGCGGTTAAGGTAAGCAAAGCGGCCAATGCAGAATACTGGGCTTGTGATATAGCTGTAGGTAAAGAGGATGGAAAGTATCGTATTTTAGAGTGTGCTACTGCTTTTGCCGCGTTTCCATATATTAGGGATTGGATAGGTCAGTATTTGATGTGGAAGTTGAGTGAAGGCCGCTTTCCTAAGCCAAATATTCCTATTTACAATTGGGAGGAGCTTGGTAAAATCGATCCAAGTTTGCTGCGTACTATGCGCTACATTACTTTTGGGCGATATACGCCAAGTTTTGACGGGGAATATTTTATAAATCGCCAAAAGGTGGATGAAAGTGGGGTGGTGCATCCTATTTGGGAGTTGGACGAGCGTTTCCCTATGCTGGGTACCGAGGATCGAGATTACGAGGAGTGGCCTAGTGAAAAGTGGGACTTTACCAAAAAGTGTCAAAACTTTTGGAGCTCTAAACAAGAAGTCCAAGCAAAGGAAGAAGGAGGAGAAGAACATACCTTTATAGAGCCACAGGATGCTGAGCCCTTAACGCTTCAAGAAGAAGAGATCGTCGAGTTTGTGCAAAATGTATTAGGTAAAAAGAGAGCCAAAAAAATTTTAGATCAAATTGATGCGTACAACATAGCTTATGCTTTGGACAATGATCCAGATTCCCTGCTTCAAGTTAAAGGAATCAAAGAAAAAAGATTAAAAAAACTTCTTGATGCTTGGCAAGAATTAAAAAAGGAGCGCTTTGAAACATCAATATAGATCATATGAAGAGACTCTCTCTTTTTTAAAAGAGATGGTCAAAAAATATCCCCATCTTATCCGTATCCAATCAATTGGAAAAACATGGGAAAGCAGAGATATTATCCTTGCTACCGTTTCATTTGATGTAGAATTTGCCGATCTTAAGCCTGCACTTCTTTATACCGGTACAATTCATGCAAGAGAGTGGATCGGTAACGAGTTGGCGGTTGCTTTTATAGATTATTTGCTAACAAATCACCAAACTGATCCTCGTGTTGCTTCGGCTTTGGCCAAAAATACTCTTTATATTGTACCGGTACTCAACCCAGACGGTTTTGAATATAGTCAGACCCACTACTCTTTTTGGCGTAAAAACCGTCGTAAAAATCCAGATGGAAGCTTTGGTGTGGATCTTAATCGAAATTTTAGTGTCGGTTGGAGTAAATCCTCTAATCCCTCTTCTAATGTATATGGAGGTCCTAGTCCGTTTAGCGAGCCAGAAACAAAAGCAATAAAAGAGTTTGTGGATACTCATCCAAATATTACGATAGCGCTCGATTATCACTCCCAAGGCAATGTTTTTTTTCCAGCTCATAAGTTCAATCATGAAGCAGAAATCGAAGGCACAGACCTAAATGTCTTATGTGCTAATATGAATTTTGAGATTGAAAAAGTTACGGGTCGACGTTATGGTATTCATAGAGGTAAACCACCTACTAAACTTATTAGTGGCAGTGGAAGGGAGTACTACTACTCCAAGGGTATTTTGGCTGCGGTAGTTGAGGTTGGGACCAAAAATATCCCAGATTATTTGCAAAATATGAGTGAATCCATTCACGAAAATATCCCGGCTTTGCTCTACGCTTTGGGTGAGGCACACAACTATTCACAAAATACACCGCCACGGGTAGAAAACTTTACTCTTAAGGAGTATGCGAGCAATTGTGTAGAACTTATATGGGAATATGACAAAGAGGCCTATCCAAATGTCTATTTTGAAATTTATCGTAATGAGAAACATAAAGAGGCTTGTAAGGAGCCCAGTCTCATCGCTACTACTTCCAATCTTTTTTTTAAAGATACCGATCGTTCTAGCGGTAAGCTCTATTTTTATTACATTCGTCCAGTCGATCCTCTTACGAAGCAAAAAGGTCCATATGCTCCACAATTAAAGATGATGACCGATCTTGAACGAGATGAGTTTTTTCGCAATATCTTCCCAGCTCCCAAACAAATAGGTTATGTGGCTCAAAAATCAACTAAAAACAAAGAGCATTTTGGTAAAAATTCCCTTTTTGTGGGAGTCAATAAAACGCTAGGTATCAGCTATGGGGTGATGAAGATAAACTTGGACTCCATTCCACCAAACGCCATCATCAAGGAGGCTCATATTAGCCTTTATCCTCTTAATAGAGTCAATGTCAAAATAGAGAAGTACGGTGAGTGGGGAATTAGTCTAATTGAAGATGTGGAGGATTTGAGTGATTTTCAGCAAATTCATAACGCTAAGGTCATCCAAACCCTTGGTCAGACAATTCCTTCTCAAAAGCTTACCCAAGGTATCTGGAAAACTTGGGAGCTCAATGAGTATGAGCGAAAGCTTTTACAAGAGCGGCTTAAAAAAGGTGATGTCCTCTTTCGTCTCCAAGGCCCAACGAAATTACCTTTAGGAGCCGATTCTCAGATGATGATGTTTGATATTGGCTATGGACCTTTTGGCGGAGGGATCCACTATCGCCCTCATCTAGATATCAAATATACACTTCCTCCCGTAGAGCTTGAAATGGAGCCCTTGCGGCTTGCTACTATCGCTCCTGAAGGGATAGAGATGGATACTCTTTCATGTGGTTATGACGAAAAGGGAAATGTAGTATATGGCTATATGGAATTTGATCTAGAGGCTTTGCCTGAGCCTGATCGTACTGTTATTACCAAGGCCTATCTTAAAATTCAAAGTCCCGGGATCAAAAAAAGCGGTGAAGATATTCGTTACTTGGTAGAATTTGTTGATCTTAAAGAGCTCAGTTATGAACAAATCCAAAATCGTAAATCTTTAGGATTTATAGATTATGAAGTGAGTGAAGAGGATTTACAAAATCAAAGTGTCAACTATTTTTTGTTCGATAGGGCTAGCAAAGAGGAGCTAGAGGAGTTTCATGCCAAAAGAAAGCCGGTTGGCTTCATTATCCGGCCAACTCTTGCTAGTGAAGCCAAAAATCATCTGATCAACTGGTATGATAAAAAAAGCCCTAATGTGGTGAAATTGGTTATTAAATATATTAAAAGACGAAAGCACCCTGTCGCTCCTGTGCAAAATCTCAAGGCCAGTATTGAAAAAGGGATGGTCAAACTGACCTGGCAAAATCCAAAAGATCCAGACTTTCGGGGTGCTTATGTGGTGCGTAACCGCTTCCACCCACCTAAAAATCCACAAGATGGGGTCAAGCTCTATGCTGGTAAAGATGAGTATACGTATGATAACTTTGGCAATCCTAGAATTGCCAAGTACTACGCCATCTTCACCTATGATGATGTACCAAACTATAGCGAGCCCGTGATTTTGCATTATGAGCCCTAAAAGAGTCAAAGCGTTTTTCTTCGAGGAGTGGCTCTTTTGCCTCTCTTTGCTCTTCTTCGTACTCTCCGTTTTTGTGACTCTACGTTGGCCCCACTACTCTTTAGATGAGTTTGAAATGCTTTTTATTCTATTCGTGCTTTTTGTCGTGATATCTGGATTGCAGCGGTATCATATATTAGAGGCAATAGCTGGAAAGCTTCAAAAAGGCAGATGGATAGGTTTTAAACTCATTACTGTAACTTTTTTATTTTCCACTTTTATTACCAACGATATCTCCTTGATTGTTATGGTACCTGTGACGCTGGCTATGCGCCTGCACCTCTCACAAAAGCTTTGGCTCATCTCTTTGGAGACCATAGCCGCCAATGCGGCTGCCTTTTTGCCCCACAGCACGCCTCAAAATCTTTTTATCTACATTCACTACAATTTGACTCCGCAAGAGTTTATTTTGGCCATCGCCCCTTTTTGTTTAGTATTTTTCATTTTTGCTTTGTTGCCTCTTCTTTTTTTGCATATCGATACTTCTATAGTGAGATTACAGATACCCAAAATGCGACGCAGAGGATGGGTCTATATTGGCTTTTTCTTGTTGGCTGTAGTTGCGATTTTTGATATCGTACCGCTTTTTACTCTCATCGTTATACCTTTGTATACTTTTGTAATAGATAGAGAGGTTTTTGGGAGAGTGGACTACTATCTCTTGGCTACATTCTTTCTCTTTTTTGGCATTTCGGACAATCTCAGCTCCTCCTTGATGCTCTATTTCGAGCATCCCAGCCATCTTTTTTTGGATGCGGTGGGGCTTAGTCAGATCATCAGCAATGTTCCAGCCGCCATCGTGTTGGCCGCCGATTTTACACAGAACTGGAGAGCTTTGCTTTGGGGTGTAAGTGTAGGTGGTTATGGGG
>Ga0256831_1001011_pt1 | contig 14897 bp, 13 predicted proteins | sample 132544metaG_FD_189087 | JGI IMG/M metagenome (GOLD analysis project Ga0256831, IMG submission 189087) | Hydrothermal vent microbial communities from Lau Basin, Pacific Ocean - 132-544 | ecosystem: Environmental > Aquatic > Marine > Hydrothermal vents | place: Pacific Ocean: Lau Basin | collected...
CATATATTTTTTTCAATATATAATCTTCAATGAAAGGAATTTCGTTTCCACTACCGATATCATAAAGCTTAAGATCTACATTCTCATCTACACTAAGTCTCAATGCTGCGATTTCATCACCTTCAAGAATAAATCTGCCACCAGCATCACAATGGTATTTTCTGGATATTTTTCCTACAAGTTTTATCTCTTTAACCGAAACAGGAAGTTTATCTGTCAATTCCTTTGGAAGTTCTTCTCGCATCAATTGAATATCAAAACTGCTGGAGCTAGAGAAAGTAGCTCCATATTTTAGGGATTTTGTCGTAAAATACAATGGTTTTTTGTACAATACAATATGTGAATTGTTTTTGGTATTTAGTATAAAACCGAGTTCGTCAAAATTTCTTTTAATTTTAGAAAAGAAAACTGTATTAGTTCCACTTTTTATTTCGTAGACTGAATTTTTACTAATACTTCCTAGTTTTGTTTTATCTATTACTATCTCTTCAATAATAGGGGACTCACTTTCTGACAAATCCCAAGACATATGTGCTCCTTTTGATTGTATGTATGATTTTGGGAAATAGTCAAGCACATAATTGAGTTTTGTATTGGCATCTAGGCTAAAAGGATAACTCCTAACCTCAATCTGAGAATAGCTATTTAAATGCAAAAACAAAAAAAATATAAATATAAGTTTTTTTACAAAGCTCATTGATATTTATTATGGTTACAAAGCTAAATATAAACTGATAAAAAAAGAAATATCTTTATCAAATTTGTTGAAGTTGTACAAATTTAAAATATGTGCCCTCTTTTTTTATAAGTTCTGCCGGACTACCACTTTCAATAATTTTACCTTTTTCAAGCACGATTATTTTATTTACGTCTTGAATAGTTGCCAATCTATGTGCGATAATAATCGAAGTTTTGTTCTCCATCATTTTGTGCAATGCCTGTTGAACTTTCTTTTCAGAGGTTGAGTCCAAAGATGAGGTTGCTTCATCTAAAACTAATATAGGAGCGTTTTTATATACCGCTCTGGCAATTGCAATTCTTTGTTTCTGCCCTCCACTTAATTTTGTGCCTTGATCTCCTATTATCGTAGATTTCGTCTCTTCCATATTTGGAATGAATTCATCCACCAAGGCCGTTTTGATTGCAGCATCTAGTTCTTTTTGATTGATATCTTTATCGGAAAAAGTTATATTTTTAAGCACATTATCATGAAATAAAAGTGCATCTTGTGAAACAATAGCTACAAGATTTCGTAGACATTTTAGTTTTATGTTTTTGATATTGATACCATCTATTAGGATTTCTCCTTTTTGAATATCGTATAGTCTTGAAAGCAAATCTGCTAGTGTCGTTTTTCCTGCTCCGGAAGCTCCGATTAATGCTATCTTTTCACCTTTATTTATTTTAATGTTAATATTTCTAAGGACGTATTCTTCTGCGTCAGGATATTTAAACCAAATATTTTTAAATTCTATAGAGTCTTTAAAATCGAGCAGCTCTACTGCATTTTTTATATCATAAATATCATTTTTCACTTTCATTATCTCTTCAACTCTTTCCAATGCTGCTGCTCCTTTCTGAAAGCTGTAATATGCTGTAGAAAACGCTTTTGCCGGTTCTATAATACTAAAAAAAGCATAAATGAAAGCAAAGAAAACAGTCGCTTTCAATTCTCCATCAAAGACCAAAGTTGCAGAATACCACATTAACAAAGATAGTACAATAACACCAAGAATCTCTGCTAAGGGAGAGCCAATACTTTTTCTCCATAGGAGTCTGGTAAGAGTATCCCTATATTGATCATTAAGTTGATTGAATTTTGATTTGAATAGGGGGGTGGCATTAAAGCTTTTGATTACCTTTATACTTCCCAAAGTTTCTTCCATTATAGATAGTATTTTTCCCAAATAATCTTGCGCTTCAGAAGATTGTTGTTTCATTTTTCTGGATACTCCTCCTATCAGAAAAACGGTCACAGGAAGCAGAACTAAAACAAAAAGTGTAAGCTTTGGGCTCATATAAACCATCAAAATAATTGAGCCTATAATTATAAGTGGAGCTTTGATTAAAGCATCAACACCATTCATGATACTATTTTCTATCTCTTGCATATCCATGCTCATTCTAGACAGTAAATCTCCCTTTTTCTTATCTTTAAAGTATAGTACCGGTAAGTCAATAAGATGTTCATACAATTCTTTTCTAAGATCCCTTATAAATCCATTTCTAGGAGGTGTGATAAAAAACATTCCAAGATATCTGAATATGTTTTTTAATAAGAATGTCAAGAAGAATGCTAATATTACGTATGTCAAGGCTTCTTTTGGGCTTCTACCATCTATCAAATTGGATACTTGATAACTAAAATACTCTTTTATATCAAAATTAGCAGAAAGAATGGGTTTTGTTTTGCTAATTTTTTCAGGATTAAAAAGCAAGTCGAAAAAAGGGATAAATATAGGAATACTGATAACAGTAAATATAGACATAAAAATATTAGAAATCACACTTGCTGCCAGCCAGGATTTATAAGGTTTTAACCTTTTGATAATATACCAAAAGCGCTTCATATGCTAAATTAAATGAATTATGATTCCTCCTTTCCGATATCAAAATCTTCCATAAAGCCAGTGTCGAATTTACCGGAATTGAATCTTTCATCATTCATAAGCTTTTTATGGAAGGGAATTGTCGTTTTAACGCCTTCGATTATATACTCATCCAACGCTCTTTTCATTTTGGTGATAGCTTCTTCACGAGTCCTCGCAGTACAGATCAATTTTGCTATCATTGAATCATAATAAGGTGGTATTATATAACCGGCATATGCATGTGAGTCAATTCTAACCCCTTGACCACTTGGGGCGTGATAAGCTGTAATTTTTCCTGGACTTGGTGAAAATCCTTTGTAGGGATTCTCTGCATTAATTCTGCATTCGATTGAGTGAAGTTTTGGTAAGTGATTATGACCGGTAATCGGTATTCCTGCAGCAATTTTGATTTGCTCTTTTATCAGATCGTATTCTATTACTTGTTCTGTTACTGTATGCTCAACCTGTACACGAGTATTCATTTCCATAAAATAGAAATCTTTGTGTTTATCTACTAAGAACTCAACTGTTCCAAGTCCTTCGTATTTTATGGATTTTCCTGCTTTTACTGCAGCCTCTCCCATTTCTTTTCTGAGCTTTTTAGTTAAGAATGGAGAGGGGCTTTCTTCAACAAGTTTTTGATGTCTTCTTTGTATAGAACAATCCCGTTCGGATAGATGAGCTACATTTCCAAATTGATCTCCAATAATTTGGAATTCAATGTGTCTCGGGTTTTCAATAAATTTCTCAATATACATACCATCATTTGAGAATGCAGCCTTTGCTTCCTGTCTTGCCAAAGACCATTGCTCTTCAAATTCTTCAGGTTTTGTGACGACTCTCATACCTCTTCCTCCACCTCCAGCAGTTGCTTTTAATATTATTGGGTATCCTATTTTTTCAGCTATATCCAAACCTTTTTTAAGATCCTTTAATAGTCCTTCCGAACCGGGAACAACAGGAACGCCTGCTTTTATCATTGTTTCCTTTGCTGTTATTTTATCTCCCATTTTTCTTATCATATCGGGAGTAGGTCCTATAAATTTTATATTGTGTTGTTCACAAACTTCAGCAAAATCAGCATTTTCGGCCATAAATCCATATCCGGGATGAATAGCATCAGCATTTGTGATCTCCGCTGCTGCCATAATTCTGGCAGGGTCAAGGTAGGACTGCGCTGCACTTGGTGGTCCTATACAAACAGCCTCATCCGCAAATCTAACATGCAAACTGTCCTTATCTGCAGTTGAATAAACAGCAACAGTTTTGATGCCTATTTCTTTGCAAGTTCTGATAATTCGCAAAGCGATCTCTCCTCTGTTGGCAATAAGAATTTTTTTGAACATATGATTACTGCTTTTATTATAATTAATGCAATCTATTACTTAAAACTAAAGAAATACTTTATCCTTTGGGATCAACCAAATATAATACTTGATCATATTCTACGGGAGAACCATCATCAACTAAAACATCAACTATTTTACCACTTACTTCCGCTTCGATTTCATTAAAAAGCTTCATTGCTTCAACTATACAAACAACACTATCAGTATTTACTTTATCACCAACTTTTACAAAAGGATCTTTATCAGGACTTGGTGAACGGTAAAATGTACCCACAATCGGCGACTTTATTTCTAATAATCCTTCTCTTGAGTCTTTTTGGTCGGCTGTTTGAGTATTATTTACAGAATTGTTCTGAGTATTTGTACTTTCTTGCTGAACAACCGGAGCTGAAGGAGCAGGTGTTGAACTAGGTGCTGATATTACCACAGGAGCTTGAGTTTGAGGAGAGCCTTTTATGTATTTGTGATATTCTTTAGTCCTTATAGTTAATCTGAAATCTCCATCTTTCATTTTAAATTCAGAAAGGTTGGACTCATTTATTAATTTTATTAGATTTTGAATTTCCTTAGTATTCATAGCAGTAATTTATTATTTATTTTAAGTTTGTTATAGGAGATATTATTTTACTCTTTCCAAATATTCGCCTGTTTCAGTTAATATTTTTACTTTGTCACCAATATTGATAAATAGCGGAACTCTTATTTCTGCGCCTGTTTCAACAGTTGCAGGTTTAAAAGCATTTGTTGCAGTATTTCCTTTTTGTCCAGGCTCGGTATATGTAATTTCTAAAACAATATGTTGGGGCATCTCAGCCAACAAAGCTAATTCTTTCTCGGCATGAAATAATATATCTACATTATCACCCTCCTTCAAAAATTCAGGTCTGGACAACATAGATTCATCTAGCCAAGTTTGTTCATAGGTTTCATTATTCATGAAGTGAAATCCGGTATCATCCTTATATAGATATTGGTATTGTCTTCTTTCTACTCTAACAACATCAATTTTATGCCCAGCTGAAAATGTTACATCTATCACTTTCCCATTTGTGATACTTTTTAACTTAGTTCTAACGAAAGCTGCTCCTTTGCCGGGTTTTACGTGTTGAAATTTTGTGACAACGAAAATATCGTTGTTGTAATTCATGCATAATCCATTGCGGATATCTGAAGTATTTGCCATAATCGCTTTTTTATTTGGGCGCAAAAATAAGGAACTATTACGGATTGTGATAATTTAAGAGTATAAAGTTTCTGAAAAATAATAAATGTGGTAAATCTAACAATTATTAGGTCTTAAAAACTTGATGAGATAATATATTATGATAATATGCAAGATGTAAAAAATAGAAACACAGAGATAAAATAAGAGTTAGAAGTCGGTTTGCTGTGTTGTGATATTTTTTTTGGCATGGATTTTGCTATGTATATAATCAAATTAATCAAATTCATATAAATTACTATTTTGTTTAATATTAAAATTAAAAAAATGAAATTATTAAATTATATCCCGAAGGTTTTACTTATATTGGTAGTATTCAATTCAAATGCTTTTGCTAGTAAAGTAGATAGTCCTTTTGAATCCATCTCATTGACTACAGCAAAGGAAATAGCACAGGCAGAAGGAAAATATGTTTTTATCGATTTTTATGCAGATTGGTGCGTCCCTTGTAAATGGATGGACGAAACAACTTATGCTGATAAGAATGTTGTTGAAACATTAAAGAATGGCTTTGTATCGGTAAAAGTCAATATTGATGATTTTGATGGTTATAGTTTAAAAGAGGAATATAATGTAAGGATTTTACCAACTGTAATTGTACTTGATCAGAAGGGGAGGGTAGTAAAGAGATTTGAAGAGTCAATGGCACCTACTAAACTTAAAGATATTCTTGAAGGAATAGCCGGAGAAAATCCTAATACAGGTATTAACCACGATACCAATATCTCACCAAAAGACATAAAGAGCAATGATAATAGAAACTTTAATAATGGAAGTGATCTAAAGAATGATAATAGAACTTTAGATGAAACTGTAATTGTTAAAACCAACAAATCGTTTCGCGTACAAGTCGGTGTTTACACCGACTACGCGAATACGATTAATTTAGTAGATAATATCAATGCAAAATTGGATGAACCTGTTGTAGTTTTGAATGGATATCTCAATAATAAAACTGTCTATAAAGTATATGTTGGGGATTATGAAAGTATTGAGAAGGCTAGAATTCTTAAAGACAGTATAAAGTCTAAACTTGGACTGAATGGCTTTATAAAAGTATTTGAATAAATATAATGTTTTGTGTAAGAAAAAGCCCCGGTGAATCAAATGATTTCCGGGGTTTTCTATTTAATGCTTATCCAAAATTATTTTTATACCAATATTGATATTTCTTCCTATCTCATAATATCCAAGACCTTTAAGAGTCGAAATATGATCAATATATGTCGTATTGAATAAATTGTTTATTTTTGCGCTGATTTTAATCTTTTGCCTGTTAAAAGCTAATGTCTGTACAGCACTGAGGTTGTAAATATTATAAGCAGGAGTATTTGACTCGGCAATATGATGATTGTTTTTAACAAATGCATAGATACTTTCAATTTCAAAAGAAAAATCTTTCAATTGTTTTTTATCAAATGATTTTGAAAAAGAGATATTTCCTCTCAATTTATTTTGTGGTATTAATGGAAGATAGCTGTCGTTGTTTTTTTTTGCAACTAAATAATTATAGGCAAAACTAAAATTCATCCAAGAAGCAGGGAAAAAGCCAAAATTGGTTTCAAATCCATATAATTTAGCATTGTCTTGCAAATATTTGAAAACAGGCAATCCATGAATTGATGTTTCATCAGTAGGTGAAAGGTAGATATACTTATTTATGTAATTGTAAAATCCGGAAAATTCTAAAACTGTTTTTGTATTGTGAATATGTAAGCTTAAATCACCTTCAATATTTCTCTGGGGGGCAAGATTTGGATTACCCAATTCGTATCTGGCTCCATGTCCTCCTTCTTGGGATAATTCTGCAATGCTAGGTGTTCTAAAACCGGAAGCAATATTGGATCTGATCAATACCTTATGTGATAAAATTCCTGTTAATCCCATGGAAAAACTAAGGTTTTGAAAGTTCTTATTGATATCTTGATGCACATGCTCTTGCTTTTTAATATTTATATGCCTAAAATCATATCTGATTCCAATTTGAGTATGCAGTTTTTTCATAAAATTGAGTTGAACTAAGCCCATTCCTGCTAAATCATAAATGCTAAAATCAGGTAGAACGTGCTCCGGGGCATTACTGTTTTTATTGTTTTGATTCAGTCCTTGGAAAGCAAAAATCATTTTATGATCGCCAAAGGGTTTGGATGTTTTTAATTCATAAGTCCAGGTATTTAAAAGCATATCGACTGTTTTGAACTCTTCACTAATATCCGGAGTCTCAAATAGCTTTCTGTTGTTTGTTTGGTAATTTATATTCAATTCATTTCTGATTTTGCCTAAATAAAGTACGTTTTTTGTCGAAATCAAAATATTTGATAAATCTTGATACCAATAATTATTTGTTCTGTCATTACCTGAAAATAGTTTAAATGCAGGCGGTACTGATAAACCAAGTTTCATTAGATTGTAATCAACAAATAGTTTTGAAACAAGATTTTTAGCATTGAAACCTGTAAAAATCTTAAAACTTTTAGCATTAAATCTTGAGTTAGGTACTATTTTCCCGTTTCCATCAATGTAATCCTTATGGCTTTTGATACCTGCACGCAGACCGAAAAAGTAATTTCCGGGTGTAGATTTCACACCGACATTTGTCACTAAGCCTTGGGTATTGGAATTGTAATTCATATTTACATCGGTTTTGATTGTACTTTTTGGAGCAGGACTTTCTTTTATCATATTAAGTGCTCCCCCTACGGCATTAGAGCCGAATAATAGTGATGCAGGACCTTTTACTACTTCTATTCTTTCAACACCAAATTCATCTATCAGATATGGATGATTGACTGAAAATTGAAAATTTTGCATTTTTACACCATTGTTCAGGACAAGTATGTTACTGGTGGAAAGTCCACGTATTATAGGAGTTGCAATACCATTACCTTTACTTACTGCATCAATGCCAGGTATCCTTGACAAATCCTTAATCAACGAAATTCCTCCAAATCCCTCTATATCTTTTTTATTAATAGTCTCTATTTTTATCGCTGTTTCATCTTGAGTAGAATATGTTCCTGCTGTGATCACTACTTGATTAAGGCAAATAGGAGACTTTGGATTTAAACTTATATTCAATTGGAGTATATTGTTTTTTTCTGATAAATTTTTTATTAAATCAAAATAACCAATATAAGAAAATTTCACATCGTATTTTCCATTCGGAATGTTTTCTAAAGTATAATTACCGTTCAAATCCGATATGACTCCTATATTTAACTCTGGGATAAATATAGAAGCATTGGGCAAAGTCTGGTGTGTTTTTGAATCACTAATTGTTCCTGTTATCTTGAATTGTGAATAATTTTTTGTTATAAATCCCGCTAATATTAGCAAGAGTAATATTATTTTTTTCATTTTTATTTTTTTTACATATAAGCTGTCTGCTATGTGGTTAGTTAAAGCAGAAATGAGAATGTTTTTTTATGCTAATGAATTATATCTTTCTGCATATAGAATCGCTGTGGGGTTGACTTATCGAAGGCTTGTAAAGTGTGCCAAATCGAATCAAACTAATGAGCTCTATATTGAAAATTGTGTTTAGTATCCACTGGAAAACTGGTAATTATAAAAACTAAAATAATAAGAATCAATTCCAAATTTGATATGTTTTTCTTGAAGATACTATTTAGGCTTAGCTATGAATATTGCGAGCTAAGCAACAAGTTCTATAATATTTGGAGGAGCCCTTAGTAAATAAAAGGAGGTGAGATTTTCTTTGATAAAAGATATCTCTAAGGGATGAAAGTCACTACTCCAAATAGTTTTTGGCTTATAAACTCTGAGAGATTCTTGATTCTCAAATGAGAAGTATTTGAAATCATGAATTAAACATATAGAAAAATTAGTACTCTTAATACTATTTCCTTGCTTCGCTAAATTGTGATTATCAGAGTCAGTATGGAAAAAAGAATTGTGTATTCCAATTGTGAAAATTGGAAAAAGGAAAATTACAAGTAAAAAACTTGCAGATATTTTATACCATTTTCTTGCCATCATACCGTTAACGAATACAAAATAATAATAGTATACTCAAACCATTTAGTTTTTCGGGAATATTGGCAAATTTATTTTTTCAATATCGAGGCAAAATCAATAGGAATAGCCAATGCTATTGCTATTGATTTTAACGAAAATAGTGAGAAAAAGAAAGAGAGAAAAACCTGAAAAGCTATTTGGTTTGAGTATATCATGAATTAAATGTATTTACTTCTTCTTCACCACCTACTATTAGTAATCTGTCTCCATAGCTGAATTTATATTCAGGGTGGGGGACAAAAACCTTATCTGTTTCATTGGTTTTTTCGTCGTATTGTTGTTTGATTAGAATGACTTCAATACCGTATTTATGCCTTAAATCAATTTGACTAAGAGTTTTGTTTACATATTTTCCTGGAACTTCAACTTCACAAAGAATCTGACCGTCCATCATTTGTATTTGTTTGAATTTATTTGTAGATCCTAAGTATCCTGACACAGATCTAAGCATATCTTTTTTAATCATTTCCCTATTAAAAGCATATATTACCTGTGTTTTTGATATATAACCTACAACTATTTTTGTCTTTTCATTTTCGACAATCGGTATCTCATCAAGGATTAAATCATTTAATATTAATCCTACAAGATCGAGGGTGTCTTCCGGAGTGAAAAATATTTTATCTTTAACAATAAGGTCTTTAGCTGTTAATTGATTTGAACCGGCATTTTGTTCCGCATCTAATTTCCTTAATTTGTAAGGAGATAGGATTCCTAGTAAAGAGTCATCTTCATCGACAACAAAATAATTCAAATGGAAAGTTTCTTTTGTTAATTTGACCAGTTCTTTAAACGGAGTATTAGCATATACCTTGATAAAATCATTTTTCATTATCTCACCAATCTTTAATTGACTCAGTACATTAGGTTCATATTCTTTTTTTAGTTTTAATCCTCTTCGTACTAATTTAAGTGTATAAATTGATTCTTTTTTCCATTGCATTTTGATAACAACACTTAATATTATCGCAACCATTAAGGGCAATATTATTCTGTAGTCATTTGTTAATTCAAACAAGATTAAAATTGAAGTAATAGGTGCGTGCATTGTTGCAGCTGCAACTGCACCCATACCAACCAAAGCATAAGCTCCCGGTGTTGCAGACAATCCCGGGGCAACAATATTGGTTACCGTACCTACGAAACCTCCTAAACTAGCACCTAAAAACAATGATGGAGCAAAAATACCACCTGATCCTCCAGATCCGATAGTAATAGAAGTTGCTGCAATTTTTAAAAATACCAATAATAATAGAAAAGACCAACTGAGCTTGCTGGCTAGAGCCAAGTCCATCGTTTCATATCCTACGCCAAAAATATGAGGAAAGAAAATGCCTATACCCCCTATTATAAGTCCTCCAATTGCGGGCTTTATCCATTCGGGTATTGGGATTGCTTCAAATATATCTTCTGCTTTATAAACAATATTAGTAAACGAAAGAGCCACGATTGCAGAAAGAATTCCCAGAATTGTATATGGAATGAATTCGTAAATACTTACCAACTCATATTTTGGTACAATAAAAGCAGGGTAATTACCCAGATAATATCTTGAAATAACGGTTGAAGTTACTGAAGCAATGACTATGGGGCTAAATTGTCTGATTGCAAAATCTCCCAATAAAATCTCCAATGCAAAAATAGATCCAGCTAAAGGAGCATTAAACGTTCCTGCTATTCCTGCAGCAGCACCACAAGCGACGAGCGTCCTTAACTGTGAGCCTCGGACTCGTATTATCTGTCCAAGAGACGAACCCGCAGCTGAACCAATCTGGACAATCGGACCCTCACGACCTACAGATCCTCCTGTACCGATGGATACGGCTGAAGCTATAATCTTGGCAAGCACAACTCTCGGTCTGATTACTCCACCTTTCAGTATTATGGCTTCCATTACTTCGGGGACACCGTGTCCTTTTGCTTCTCTGGCAAAGAAATAAATGATTGGACCTACAATCAGACCACCTACAGCAGGAACAATAAGTTTTACGTACCATGGTAAACTTTCGATATACGTGATATTTACATGCCAAGAGCTAAAGAAAATAGATTCAAAAAGTTTAATTAAATATCTAAATACGATAGCTCCATAACCACCGATAATACCTATTATAATTGCCACGACAATCATAAAAGTGTGCTCTGTTCTCTTGAATTTTGCAAGTAGTTTCAGTAGTTTTCTAAAATAGCCTATGTGCCCTATATCCATAATAGTTAAGTTTTTATGTAGAAAATACTATGTGAGTTTATCTAAATAAGACTATATCAATTTCTAAGAAATAATAATGATATTATAATGTATAGAACAATTGCTAATGGCATAAAGGGCATTTGGGTTACAACCCACAGGACTAATGCAACTAGCATAATAATCATCACTATCGTTTGAATTAATTGAATTTTTTTATTTTTTACTTTTTTATTTGCTATAAAATTAAAAGGAGAAACCATAAGAAACGCAAAAATAAAAGGAAGGCTTATCCAAATATATTGATGCTGGGAATAATTGAAAATTGTATTAGCATATTTTTCATAAACCAGAAATGAAAAAAATAGACCTACTGAGGGGATTGGCATTCCTTTGAAATTGCTTTTAGTTTCAGTATCTATATTGAATTTAGCTAATCGCAATGCACCAAATATAGCTAGTGTCGTTGTCGCAATTATGCTAATCATTACCGGTGATGCATATAATACATGATGATAATATAAATAGGCAGGTGCAACACCAAAAGTTATTACATCTGCTAATGAATCGAGTTCTGCTCCAAAAGCTGATGTTGCATTTAGTTTTCTGGCAACAGCTCCATCAAATACATCAAAAATAGATCCAACTAAAATAATTATAGGACTTATCAAAGGGTCGTTAAGCAAAATAGCAACAAAACCCGAAGCTAAATTTACTGCTGTTATTGATGAAGGTATATAATTTTTAATATTCATGGTGCAAAGATACCAAAGCATTTTTGTTTTAAGTAATTATAAAAATTTATTTTTTTTTTGTTTTTTCGCAGAAAAAAAAACAGTTTTCTTGCAAGCACTATTTAATCCATTTGAATGTATTGATAAGATGTTCAACATCTTTATCAATAAAATCTTGTATTATCCTCATCGAATCTACATTTACTTTATTGTTGAAATATAGGGAGCCTCTGATGAAATTAGATGTGGTGTCTGTTAAAAGAAACTGAGTTTGGGATGCAACATTACCTTTTACCCTAAATAGAATCCCCGTCGTATTAAACTTGTTCTTGATACGAATCTCCTGTCTGCTACTTGCTTTAATATCATGTGCTGCTGTGAGCTCAAAAGAGTTGACGATATATTTATCAAAATCTTTTTTATTTTTGATCGGGTAATATGTAAGGTATATTTGACCATGATATTGGGGTATGATGATATTATACCAACAATCATTTGGTGTTTCTCCCTTTAAGAATTTTGTTTCCTTTTTGATTTCTGCATAAGAGGGATATTCAAATTGGAAATTACATTTATTAGAAGTAAATGTTTTATATGTTTTTTTGGGGAAATCAACTCGGGGATAGGTTCTAGGCTTTGGCATTCCCGTATTTTCTTCATTGTTGCATGATAAAATCAAAGAAAAGAAGGGCAGTAAAAATAATAAACTATAGACTTTCTTCATCGCTTTCATTTATTTTAACAAGTATTTTCTCGATTCTTCTGTCTGTGACACTATCTACAATAAAACTGAATTTTCCTAGTTTGAATTCAAATCCTTTTTCGGGTATTTCACCTGCTATTTCAAGTATTAGTCCTGCAAGGGAGTCAGAATCACCTTTGATATCATCAAAGATATCAATGTCCTCATTGAAATTTTTCACAAAGTCTATTAAAGATGTTTTTCCTTCAAAAATATATTCTTTGTCATTGATTTTTTCAGATTCGTTTTCTTGTTCTTCATCAAACTCATCGAAAATTTCGCCTAATATTTCTTCCATGATATCCTCCATAGTAATCAAACCAGCATTGCCACCATATTCATCTACCACTATAGCCATATGTAGTTTGAGTTTTTGAAATTCTTTAAGTAAATCATTGATTTTTTTTGATTCGGGAATATAATGTATATTTTTCCTAATTAAATTCTGCCACTTGAAGTTTTTGTCTTTGTCCAGATGTGAAATTAAATCTTTTGCATAGAGAATTCCTTCCAATTCATCAAATTCCTCTTTGTAAATAGGGATTCTTGAAAAACCTGATTCTTTGATTTTTTCTAGTACGAGGTCATATGTTGTCTCAACATCAATAGCAAACACGTCATTTCTCGGTTTCATGATTTGTTTTACACTGACTTCGCTAAATTTGATTATACTTTTTAGTAGATCGAATTCTTGCTCTTCGGGTTTCATAGTATAATCCAACGCATCTTCAATATCGTCTTTACTTGAATTTCCAGTTTGTCTTTTGTTTTTGCTGAGTTTGTCTTCAAATAAACTTGTACCTCTTACCAAAATATTACTGAATGGACTAAAAAGAGCCATTAGTACTTTTAATGGTGATGACATTGTCTTAGCAAGTTTAAGGTTATTTACATTAGCATAAATTTTTGGCATAATCTCACCAAGTAAGACTAATATAGTTGTAACCCCAACAACAGCGATACCAAAATTGATTGCTTTAGATAAAGTTTCAATACTAAAGGAGTTAAAGATATACCATTTATGAATGGCTTTTGCCCATAGGGTTAAGAGATCATGATTTAATGTTTTTGATAAAATGAAATCGGAAACTAATACAATAGCAATATTTACAAAATTATTACTTATAAGAATGGTAGCTAATAATTTTCTTGGCTGCTTTTTTAAAGATAAAATTCTTTGGTTTACAGAGGATAAATTATTCTCTAACTCGTGAAGTTGATCCGGAGTTAAAGAAAAATATGCAATTTCAGAACCTGAAATCATCGCTGAAGATATGATGAGAATAATCAAAGCAAATATCGCTAAGAACAAACTCACATTCATCGTGCTAAGAAAAACCAAGAGCAACATTGAAAAGCTACTCGGAGGTTCAAGGTCTACATCCATCAATATATTATTTAGTTAAAAAGTTTTCTAGAATGGTAAATCATCTACAGGATTTTCATCGTTATTTTCAGACGTATTATCTTGCTTAGAACTGTCCTTTGGTAAAGATGCTTCATCATTGTCTCTTCTATTGCCAATTGATTTATACGACAATCCTATGATCTCCGTTGTATAATGATCATTTCCATTTGCGTCTTGCCATTTTCGAGTTCTTATTTTTCCTTCAACAAAAATCGTATTACCTTTATGGAGATATTTTTCTGCTCTTTCAGCTGTTTTCCCTCTAAGTACTATATTATGCCAATCGGTGATCGTTTGCCATTCTCCGTTTTTGTCCATATAATTTTCGTTAGTTGCAAGGGGGAATCTCGCGATAACGCCACCATTGTCAAAACGCTTAAGTTCGGGGTCTTTACCCAAGTTGCCGATTAGAAATACTTTATTAATCATATATTATTATTTTCGAGTACAAAATTGCGTAAGTTTTTATTAAATTCCAAATAATAATGGTTTAATTATAAATCAAAGTTATTAATCATAAAAATATTTTTTTGATAAAAAAGTGTTAAAAATTTTCATATTAAAAATATTTATAATATATTTGCCCTTAAGTTTGGGTCTCTTTTGAAAGATTCAGCTTTTTTAA
>Ga0256831_1001012_pt1 | contig 14895 bp, 13 predicted proteins | sample 132544metaG_FD_189087 | JGI IMG/M metagenome (GOLD analysis project Ga0256831, IMG submission 189087) | Hydrothermal vent microbial communities from Lau Basin, Pacific Ocean - 132-544 | ecosystem: Environmental > Aquatic > Marine > Hydrothermal vents | place: Pacific Ocean: Lau Basin | collected...
AGTTTTAAAGAGGCTTATTATAATGCAAAATGCGAAATAGTTGAAAGATATGTAAAATTTAAAGTATTAAAAGAAAAAATACCACTAGAAAAAATTGAGCATAAATATAACGATAAAAATATACAAATTTATAGAGCAACTCTAAATCAATATCCTGTAATGGCGGCAAGCTACATTAAAAATAATAAAATAATCCTTTCATTTGGATGTGATTTAGATGAAGAAAAAGCAATTGATAAAGCATATTTAGAGCTTTTACAAACTGAATTTAAAGAATTTGGAGACTTTAGCGAAGTTGATGAGTTTGAGCTTGAGAAGCATTTTATTAATTTAAGCGGAAATGTACCAAAAGAAGTAGTATCAGGCAAAGCAAAATACAAAAGCGTCTCAACACTACCAAAGCTAAACGAATATATCAGAAGAATTGATTATAAGGGTTACACTGCTATTCATATAATAGTACCAAACTTTAGTGAAGTATATCCAATTGAAGATTTAGTTTACAACAATAAAAATTATGGAAAATTTATTAGATTAAAAATGCTAAAAGGCAGAGATATTGAATATACTCCTTATGAGCTTGGCAGTTTAACAGGATTTATTTTTAAAAAACCTTTTTATTATGAAGATTATATGAAAACAAAAAAGCTTCCTGAATTTGATGAAAAATATATTAATTTAATAAAGTTTAATAAGGAAATAAACAATGAAATACGATAGATGTCGTAAACTTTTTTCTAAATTTGATAAATTACAAAATTTAAGAGTGCTTATTTGCGGAGTTGGAGGAGTTGGAGGATATGCACTTGAGTGTTTATACCGCTCAGGTGTAAAAAACATCACAATTATTGACTATGATACATTTGATATTACCAATCAAAACAGACAAATTGGAAGCGAAGTTGTAGGAGAGAAAAAAGTTAAGGTTTTAGCTAAAAAATATCCTGGAATTATTCCAATAGATAAAAAACTAACCCCTCAAAATATACAAGAGATAGATTTTAAAAACTATGATATTGTAATTGATGCAATTGATGATATAAAAGCAAAAATTGCTCTTATTAAAAACGCTTATCCAAAAATCATCTCATCAATGGGAGCAGCAAAAAGGATAGACCCTACTAAAATAACTATCTCTTCAATATGGCAAACCCAAACAGACCCATTTGCTAAAAAAATAAGAGACGAGCTTAAAAAAAATAATTTTAAAGGTGATTTTAAAGTTGTTTACTCAAAAGAAAAACCTATTAAATGCGATATGGGAAGTTTTGTAGGGGTAACAGGGGCATTTGGATTTGCCCTGTGTAGTGAAGTATTAAAAGATTTTGTTTAATCGACAATAAAACCTCTATCCCTAATATCAAGATACCATTTTGGAAGAGTATCTGTCCATTTTCTAATTGTTGGGAAGAAGTTTTTAACATTATCATAAACTCTTGCAAAGTCTTTATATTTATTTGCATACTCATTAAGAATTTCAGCTGTAGCTTTTTTAGCCGCTTCATTAACATCTTCAGGGAAATTACCAAGCACAACATCATATTTTCCACTAAGTAATTCTTGAAGTTTAACAGCATTTTGATATTGAAATTGATTATAAATTCTAGCATGCATCTCTTTAGTAGCTGCTTCGATAATTGCTTGATGCTCTTTTGGTAATTTTTCAAATTTTTTCTTATTAAATGTAAGCTCAAGCACACTTGCAGGCTCGTGCCATCCAGTGTAATAATATTTTGCAACTTTGTAAAATCCCATAATTAAATCTAAACTTGGTCCAACCCACTCAGTTGCATCAATTACACCTCTCTCAAGCGCTGTATAAATCTCGCCTCCTGGAATATTTACTGGTTTTACTCCAAGTCTTGCCATAACTTCACCACCAAGACCTGGAATTCTCATTTTAAGCCCTTTAAGGTCTTTTAAAGACTTAATAGGTTTTCTAAACCATCCACCCATTTGATTTCCAGTATTTCCACCTTTAAATGGAATTAAATTATATCTTGCATAAAGCTCTCTCCAAAGCTCCATTCCTCCGCCAAAATCAAACCATGGGTCAATTTCATCAAAATTCATTCCAAATGGAAATGAGCTAAATAGCGCAAATGCCATATTTTTGCCCTTCCAGTAATAAGGACCAGAATGAAATCCATCGATTAAACCTTTTGAGCATGCATCAAATACACCTAAAGCTGGTACAAGCTCATTTGCTCCAAAAATTTTAACTTTTAAGCTTCCACCACTTAATTCTTCAACTCTATTAGCAAACCATAATGCCCCCTCACCCATAATAGGCAAAGTTTTTGGCCAAGATAGACATACTTTTAGAGTTTTTGAAGTTTTTGCATAAATATTTGTAGTAAAAACTGCACTTGCAGTTGCACCAACCGCTGCAGTTTTTAAAAAGTTTCTTCTATTCATTCTCTCTCCTTTTTGTTTTTAGTTTATAAAAAATTTAAACTTTTATCAAATAAAATAGAAAAAAAGAAAAAAAGATGTGTAATTTAGTAAAAAATAGCTATTACTGCATAACTTAAAAATAACATTAAATGAGATAATCCCTCAAGATAATTTGTCTCTCCATCTTCTGTAGTTTTCCATACAAGAAGTATTGTAAGCAGCAACGCGCCAACTTGCAAAGGAGAAAAATCAAGAGTAAGCTTAACTCCTACAATTAAAGATAAGAAAATAAGAATTGGCACTGTTAAAAGAATAGAAACAGTACTAGCTCCCATTGCAATATTTATAACACGCTGCATTTCATCATTTTTTGCTGCTCTAATTGCTGTAAAAAGCTCAGGTGCAACGGTTACAAAAGCGATTAAAATACCTACAAATCCAGCTGTAAGACCTAAACTTTTAAATACTTTAACCCCATCACTTGCAAATATTTCTGATAATACTCCAATTAATACAAGCAAAAACACTAAAAACAAAATTAAAAATAAAGAGCTTTTCTTATCAAAATAATAATCTTCATCCTCATCATCTACTCGTTTTTTAACCCGACTTCTTTTAGTAAACTTGAAAAAATGCACATGAGTGCCTGTTTGGAATTTAAAAATAAAAAAGTAATAAATAAATAAAAGCACAGCAATAATAATACTTGCTTTAAATAATGCATCCTCAGAGCTATGAAGAGAAATTGTAGTAGGCACAAGAAGCATTGCTGCTGCTACAAAAAGCACCGTCGTATAACTAGCTGAAGTATCTTCGTTATGCTCTTGCTCTTTAAAATTAAGCCCTCCCACAAACACAGCAAGACCAAGAAGAGCATTCAAATCAACTAAAACCGTCGCAACTATACCATTTTTTACCGTCTCAAGCACTTCTGGATGGTGCTTTGCTTCAAGCACTACCATAAAAAGTATTAAAATTTCAACCAAGACTGCACTAAAAGTTAATATTAAACTTCCAAATGGCTCTCCAAACCTCTCAGCTAAAATTTCTGCAATTTCAGAAATAGTAACTGCAAGCGCTCCTATCCCAATAGCAGCAAAAATAGTAGCAAATAAAGACAAATGCTCTATATGAAAAAAAATAGCAAAAGGCAATGCTAAAAACCCAACTATTATATCCCAATAATCTTTAAAAATTTCAATACTCCGCTGCAATCTAACTCCTTAAAAAATGATTTGCTTTTTTTATAAAATATACATCCCCATAATTTTTAAAAAACTCATGGGCTTTTTTTAAAGCGATAATTTTATCATATTCTCCTAAAAAAATTTCAATTTTAATATTTTTAATTTTTGATAATTTTTCCCAATCAAAAGTAAACAATTTGTATAAATCATTCTCATTACATTTTGTAATTTTTATACCTTCTTTATCAATTTTGTATTCTCCATTTTCTATTTTCCATTTATCAATACCTGCTTTTGTAAGAAAATTTTTTATATATAAATTTTTATTTTTTCTAAAGGCGTTTATGTTTAAATTTATCAATTTTTCATTATAATCAAAAAAGGCAGGCGAGAGAAGCTGTAGTTTATCTACTCTTTGTGAAGAGTTTAAAACATAATCAACTGCTTTTTGTGCTCCATAACTAAATCCCGCTATTACAAATTCTTTATCCTCAATAAATTCTTTAAAAAAACTTTTATCAATATCTACACAAAAACCGCTAAAAAATTTCATTTTTAATTTTTTTTATATCTTCTTTATGAAGAACTTCATTTTTAAGCATTAATTCATAAGCTTTTTGAATAACTTCTTTATTGCTTTCATATAAAACTTTTGTCTCTTTATATGCATTATCTAAAATTTGATTAATTTCTCTCTCATCTCCAACCACACTCTCTCCCATGCCATAATCTTTAATCATTTGAAGTGCAATTTCTCTTGCTTTTTTTAAATCTTTATGAGCATTTGAGAATTTTTCATTAAATTTATCTTCTACTGCAACTCTACCTGCTAAAAAAGTTTCAATTTTACTCATAAGCTCAGTTTTTGATATTATCTCTTTATCTTCTTCTTTAAAATCATCTTTTACTAAAGAAATTCTCTCAAATTCAACTCCTAGCCAATGCGCTATTACAGCTTTTGCTGCCTGATAATAGCTTAAAATCTCTTTTTCTTTATCAGTGTATGTATTAAGTCTTTTTTTACCAATTAAAACTTTATCTTTTACTGCATAAAAATCCTCTTCTTCAATATAAGGTTTATTACTCTTTAGCGCATGAATACTTGCCTCATTTACTAAAGATGCAAGCGCAGCACCAGAAAAACCAACTGTCATTTTTGCGATATTTTCTAAATTTCCTTTAAAAGGTTTATTTCTCATATGAACTTTTAATATCTCAAGCCTATCTTTAAGACCTGGCAATTCTACAAAAATTCTTCTATCAAACCTACCAGGTCTAAGGAGTGCTTCATCAAGCAATTCTACTTTATTAGTAGCACCAATTACTATAACTCCCTCACTTCCCTCAAATCCATCCATTTCTGTTAAAAGCTGATTTAGCGTAGCTTCTCTTTCATCATTTCTTAAATTTCCCCTAGCTTTACCAATAGCATCAATTTCATCAATAAAAATAATACTTGGAGCCATCGCTTTTGCTCTGCTAAATAAATCTCTAACTCTTTTTGCTCCAACTCCCACATACATTTGAACAAAACTACTTCCACTCTGATAAAAAAATGGCACACCTGCTTCACCTGCAAGAGCTTTTGCTATTAAAGTTTTACCAACTCCTGGAGGTCCTACTAAAAGTACTCCTTTTGGAAGAGTTATACCAAAACTTCTATATTTTTCAGGATTTTTTAAAAAATCTACTATTTCAATAAGCTCCTCTTTTACTTCACTAATTCCTGCTACATCTTTAAACGTAATATTTGATGTAGTAGGTTTAATAACAAAATCTTTCTCAATTCCTGTATTCATTTCAACTTGTACTTGTTGAGGTTGTTGTGGCATTGGGGCTAATTTTTTGAGCAAAATTATAAAAAATATAAAAAATCCAAGTACAATTAATACAGCAATTATTTGAGTTATAAGCATGCCCGCATTTAAATCTCCGCTTTTAAAACCAGCAAAAATTAATAATGCAAATAAAATTCCAATTACGATACTTAAAATTAATGAATTTTTTTTCTTTTTATCTTGCAACATTTATATCTTCCTTTACATCATAATTTTCTACTCTCACCCACTCTCCTTTTTCAAATTCATTTGGGAGTTGCATTTTATTATAATACTCATCATATCCATATAAAAATCCATTTTTTTCATCTTCAATATGCACAAGAAGTGGCATTTTTTTAGCTCTAAAATTATAATTATTTTTTCTAACAATCTCTTCTAAAATCTTGGCTCTTTTTTTTGCAATATCTCCTCTTACATCTTGTTTCATTTTACTACTTAATGTTCCTTCACGAGGAGAATACCTAAAAATATGAATATGAGTTAGAGGATATTTTTTAAAATTTTCAAGTGCTTCTTCCCAAATCTCTTCACTCTCTCCTGGATGCCCTACGATAAAATCGGTACCAAGAGCAATACCCATAGAAGCAAGTTTTTCAAAAAGAGGAAGAGTCGTTTTAACTCTATTTCTTCTTTTCATGATTCTAAGCATTTTATCTGATGTATGCTGAAGTGCTATATGAAGATGCTTCTCTAGCACTCCTCCTTGAGTTAACTCAATCAACTCTTCATCTACTTGACTAGGCTCTAAACTTCCAAGTCTAATTCTCTTTACTCCTCTTATTTTACTTAGTTTTTTTATTAATTTTGCTAAACTACTTCCAGTATCTTTACCATAACTACCCATATTTATACCTGTTAGTACAAACTCTTTGATTCCCCTCTCAGACAAATATTTCACTTCATCAATAATAATTTTTTCATCTATACTTCTTGAAGGACCTCTAACTTGTGGAATAATACAATATGCACACTCAAAATCACAACCCTCTTGAATTTTTATAAATGCTTTACTTTTATGCACTTCTTTTAGAGTTTCTTTATTTTTAAAATCAAAATCTCCTAAATTAACTCCTTCAAAATTCAAATATTTATCAATCTCTTCTTTAAATTTATGCCCCAAAACTGCACTAACCTTTTTTTCTTTAAATAATTTCTCACCTTGGGTATAAGCCCCACAACCAGTAAAAATAATTCTTTTATTTTGCCATTTATTGATATATTGCCTTATATCTCTATCGGCAAAATTAGTAACAGTACAAGAATTAACTATAATAATATCTGCTTCATTTTCATTTTTAGCTAAATTACTTAGCTTATTTTTCATAATCTCACTATCAAAAATATTACTTCTGCATCCAAATGTTTTTATAAAAACTTTCATTGTAACCTTTTTAATACTTTTTTCATAACATCTAAATAGTCTTTTAAATTATAAAAAATCTCTTCTGCCACTTCCTCATGATATGTATGAGAAGTTAAATTCCTATCATCTATCATTCTAAGAAGTTTTTTAGCTTCTTCTTCATCTAAATTAGAAACTACAAAAAACTCTCTAAGACAACTTTTAGGAGATACACACTCAATTCCTTCTTTTTCTAATAAATAATGCTTTATACTTTTCCACATAATTTCAACAGTAAATTCAAATCTTTGAATAGCAGAATCTCTAAAAAAACTATAATCTTCGCTTTGAAGATATTTAAAAGTTTTATTAACTGCTTCTTCTAATCTATTTAAAGATTTTTTAAAATCTTCTACTCTTTTTATAACCATCTAATAATTTTTCCTTTTTTTAGATTTACTTTTTTAGCTTCTATCAAATCTACTTTATAAATCAAATTACTCTCTTCAATAATCTCTTTTAATTTTATCAAATCATCTTTTAAATCCAAATCGCTTTCAATTAAAATATCTATATCAGAATACCTTTGAAAATTTTCAGTAGCTCTTGAGCCAAATAGATAAATTTTAACATCTCTACCTTTAAAATAATCTATTAAAAAATTTTTTAACTCTTCTATAGTAGTCATTTTAATCTTTTCCTATTCAGAATATAATAAAATACCGGTAAATAAAAGAGATTAAGCAATGTTCCCCATAATAGCCCAAATCCTAATGCAATAGCAAGAGGCTGAAGTATCGCACTTTGACCATATGGGAAAAACATTAATGTAATTAATCCAAAAAATGTCGTAATGGAAGTTAGAAGTATAGGTCTAAGTCGTCTTGAAGCAAAAATAATTAGCTCTTCTAAATTTTTAGCTTTTTTAATAAAATCTACCATTACTATTCCATCATTTACAACAACTCCTGCAAGCCCAACAATACCTATCATCCCAAGCATAGTCATATTCATACCCATAATTTTATTACCAATAATTACTCCTAAAAATGAAAGAGGAATAACAGAAATTATTACAAATGGCAAGATTGCTGAATTAAACATTAACACTAATACTAAAAATATAAATAAAACTGCCACTACTAATGCAGCTTTTAAATCTTTCATAAAATTTTTACTAGTTTTTGCGGCTCCTCCTATAATAACTTCAAGACCTTTTGATTTAATCTTTTTAATTATAGGCTCAATTTTTTTGTAAAATTCGCTAACTGTTATTATTTTTTTATTCAAAGATGCATATACACTTTTTGCCGCAACTCCATTATATTTGTGTATTTTTTTAAATGAGCGATAAATCACAAAGCTTGTAATCTTATTAAGAAGAACATATTTATTGCTATTTGGTATATTTACTCTAAAATATTTAAGCTCATTTAATTTATCTTTGTTTATATCTTTTAGAATAATTTTAACTACTCCATTTTTATCAAACGTTTTTGCATACTCTCCTTCTCCAAAAAATGCTCTAAGCTCATTAAATAAATACCCTTGTGTAATACCTAGTTTTTGTCCATATTTATTAATTTTTAATTTTAACTCATATGCTCCAAGCTCTGCATCATCATAAATATTATAAACGCCTTTTATTTTAGCCATTTCTCTCTCAAGTAAATGAATAGCCCAAAGAATTTTATCTTGCTCATCTCCGGCAATACTTATTACAATATCACTTTTAACAATTCCAGCTTGAGGGACTATTACATTTAATTCTTTTAAACCATTTATATGAAGCTTACTCAACTCTTTTTTTATCTCAGATGCCAATTCTCTTGAAGTTAGAGTACGGGTTTGATGGTGTGTTTTTACCGGCTGAAAAATAGGAGCAATATATTTATTATAAAAATCAGTTGGTTTTTTATCATATAAATCTACAAATATATGAAAATAATTCTCAGCAACATTTGATTCACCTTTATTATTCATTTTCATTCCAACAACTGTGGTAAAGCCTTGCACATCTTTGCCCAAATATTTTTTAAGCACTCTCTCTATTGGCTCAATTGCCTTAGCAGTTTTTGTAATAGTATAATTACTATCAAATTTGCCATTGACATATATTTGACTTGCATCAAAATCTGGAAAAAGTTGAAATTTTGAATGTTTAAAACCTAAAAATGTCAAAAACGGCACTATCACTAAAAAGAAAAATAATACTGCATATCTATATTTAAAAAACAATTTCAATACTTTTCTATAAAATGCCTGAAACTTCTCCCAAAAAATCTCTTTTTTATCATTTTTACTAACTTTTAGTATTTCTTTTGAATGCAAAGGCAAAAATACAAATGCTTCAATAAGGGAGCTTAAAATCAATATAGTAATCATAGTAGGCAAAATTTTTATAAAAACTCCAATCTCACCTTTTATCAAAAGCATTGGCAAAAATGCCAAAATTGTAGTAAGAGCTGAAGCTACTACTGGCCAAAACACCTCCATACTTCCATCAATTGCTGCTTGAAATTTGCTTTTTCCCATTTCAAGATGTCTATAAATATTCTCACCCACTACAATAGCCTCATCCACAATCATTCCAAGAGCTATTAAAGCTCCTAGCATTGAGAGAAGATTTAGCGAGTAATTAAAATAATCAAGAAAAATTAATGCAATTGCAAAAGATGTTGGAATACCTAGCGTTACAACAAAAGAAATTCTCCAATTTAAAAAAATCCACATTATAAAAAACACTAAAATAAGAGCAAAAATTATATTGCTAACAACAGTATTAAACCTATTTGCTACCCATTTGCTTGTATCTGTTGAAATTCCAAAAATCACTTCTGGATGTTTTTTGTGATACTCTTTTAAAATTTCTCTTATTTTTTTACTAAGTGCAATTGCATCTCCACTCTCACCTTTTCTAACATCAATAGTTAAATTTGGAATACCATTATATTTTCCTATTTGATTAGGAGTAGCAAAAGATTTTTTAATAGTTGCAATATCTCTTAATCTTATGATTTTATCTTGAATTTTTAAAAAAGTATTATTAAAATCTTTTACACCTTGTGGAAAAAAAGAGATAAAATAATGCTTATTATCTTCAATTTTCCCTATTGGAAAAATTGTATTAATGTTACTTAAAGCAGAAATTATTAAATTTTTATTAAGCCCAAGGCTTTCTATTTTAGAATTATCAAGCTCAAAATAGATATTCTCTTTGCTTTTACCTCTAATCTCAACTTTACTTAAATCTTTTAGTTTTGAGAGTTTTTTCTTTATTTCTTCAGCTACATCTAAAAGCTCATTTTTACTAAGTTTATTACTCGCAACTGATATAAACATCAAAGGAAAAGCCTTCTTTGCTATAGTAACACTTGGCTCATCCATATCACTTGGCAAATCTCTTTTCAAATTAGCTACTACATTTTTAAATTCATTTAACAGCTCAAGTTTGTTACTTCCAGGCTTTAAACTAACACTTATTAAAAAGTTTCCATTACTTATAATACTCTCAATCTTTGATACTTCAGAGTAATTTTTAATCTCATCCTCAATAGGAGTAACAGCCATTTTATCAAGAGTTTGAGGAGATGCCCCTGGATAATTTCCTTGGATTAGTATTTTGTCTAAAGTAGCAGGTGGAAAAAGCTCTTTTGGGACATTTCTATAAGCGATAATAGCCATTAAAATAACTATCACAAATAAAGTATGGGTAAAAATAGCATTTTTTAAAAAAAATTCGATTATTTTTCTCATTTAAACTCTTTTTGAGAGCATTTTATCAAAAAGAATCAATATTTAATCTATTTTTGAATTTTATTTTTTCTATTTTTGATAAAAGAATCGAATGCTCAGCTTTTAAAGAGTAATATTCGTTTAATTTTTTATTTATCTTTACAGAAGTTAAATAAATTTGAGATGAAATATAAACTTTTGGCAAAAGCAATGCAAATGCAAAAGCAATTATAATTACAATGTTTTTAACAATTGATATTGAAATTGAGCTAGTTTGAATATGTGGTGTTACTTTTTCTAAAAGAGCACTCTTTTCACTCATTCTTTTCCTTTAAAAATTTAAATGCCCTAAGTTTAGCACTTCTACTTCTTGGATTTTGTTTTATCTCTTCTTTAGTTGGAGTTATCGGTTTTTTTGTAAGTATTATACCTTGTTGGTTATTGCCTCCACACTCGCACTTAAAACTATCAGGAGGACATATGCATTTTTTTGCCCATTCTTTAAATTGATTTTTAACAATTCTATCTTCTAAAGAATGAAAAGTAATTATTCCTAAAATTGTACCATTTTTTGAGACATTTTTAGCATTTTTTAATATTTTTTCAAGCTCTTTTAATTCATCATTTACTTCAATTCTTATAGCTTGAAAAATTGGTGCAAGTCTTTTTTTATCTTTAATTCCAGCTTTGTGTAAAATATCGCTAAGCTCTCTATTTGATTTAATTGGTCTATTTTTAATAATTACATCTGCAATCTTCCTATAATGTTTCTCTTCTGCATATTTTTTAAATAATTCTTCAAGCTGATTTCTATCATAAAAATTCACAACATCATAAGCACTAAATTTTTGCTCTTTATTCATTCGCATATCTAAAGTATCTGCATCAAATGTAAAGCCTCTTTCTTTATTATCAAGTTGATAGCTACTAACTCCAATATCAGCTAAAATTCCAGAAATATCAAGACCTTTTAAATCTTTTAATGCTTCGCTAGCTCTTTTGTTAATAAATTCTACTCTATTTGCATATTTAGCAAGTCTTTTTTTAGCAAATTCCATAGCTTCTTTATCTTGGTCAATTCCAATCAATTTAATATTTGGAAAATTTTCTAATATCGCTTCGCTATGCCCTCCAAACCCAAGCGTACAATCTACAAAATATCCTTTATCTTGCATATGGTTTTTATATAAATTAATTGTTTCATTAAGCAATACCGGTATATGAGGAATATCCAAACTTTATCCTTTTTGATATAATTGTAGCAAAAAAGGCTTTGTTTGATTACAAAAACTATCATTGATGAATATTTATTAGTAGCAAAAGTGCTATTTGAAAAAAATTTTTTAAATATGGGTATTGGTAGTATTTCTTTAAAACTTCAAAAAGATAAAATGCTAATAAATAAACAAAATAAACATATTTATGAAGACGACTTTTATAAAAGTGTACATATACTAAAAAGTGACCTCTCATGGAAAGAGACATCATATGATATAAAAACACACTCAAAAATATATGAAACAATTTCAAGCACAAAAGCAGTAGCAAATGTATTTCCAATACATACAATTACTTTTTCCCTAGAGCATCACACCTTTTTAAAACCAATAGATTTTCTTGGCAAAAAAGTATTAAAAAAAATACCAATAATTGAAATTACAAATCAAATAGAGTGGGAAGAAAATAAAGAATTTATAATTTCTAAAAAGCTAAAAGAAAACGATATAGTAATCATAAAAGGCTATGGGGTTTACATCAAAACAAGAGATATAAGAGAAATTTTAAAAAAAGCGGTAATTTTAGAAAATAGCGCAAAAATTTTATTAAATTCTTACCAACATTAAGGAGAAACATGTATTTAATATATGAAAAAGACAATCTAGGTAGAACAATTTTTGAAATGATTTTTAAAAATACTGGTAGTGTATTTGCAAAAGATGGTGTAGCAAATATGACAGCTTATATTCTAAATAAAAGAGGCACCCTCAAAGAAAAAGAAAAATTTTATTCATCTTTAGAGGAAAAAGCAGTCAACCTAGCAATTACAACAAACAAAGAATTTACAACAATTTCACTTGTTTTTTTAAATGAAAAAAAATCTTTTGCTATAAAAAAACTTCTTGAGCTTCTTGAAAATCCAAATTTTACAGAAGAAGCCCTTGAAAAAAGTAAAAAAGAAATACTTGCAAAAAAAGAAACTCTAAAAAACAATTACGATTATATTGCAAATCAAAATCTTTTTAAAATAATGTTTAAAAATACTCCTCTTGAATATCCAGTAATTGGTGAAAACATTGAAGATATTACATTAGATGATATCAAAAACCACTTCAAAACTTACTCAAAAGAATCAGTTGTATTTATCAATGGAGGAGATAAAGTCGATATAAAACCATTTTTGGATATACTCCCATCACACCCTTTAAATAAAGATAAATTCTTCACCCCTAAACAAGGAGAAATAAAACAAATTAATAATGTAGAGCAAAGCTATATTTATTTTGGAAGTGAATTTAATGTAAATAATGATGAATTGTACCTTGCTAAAGTAGCAACTTTTATTCTAGGTGCAGGTGGATTTGGAAGTAGGATGATGGAAGAGATTAGAGTTAAAAGAGGTTATGCCTACTCAGCTTATGCAAATAATGAGTTTCAAAAAACTTATAAAATCCTAAAAGGATATCTCCAAACAAAACTTGAAAATACTGCTGATGCAATTAATTTAGTTAAAAAGTTAATAAACGACTTTAGCAAAAACGGAGTAACACAAGAAGAATTAACTCAAGCTAAAAAATTCTTAATTGGAAGCGAACCTTTAAGAAATGAGATTTTATCTCAAAGACTTCTTAGAAAATTTAAAGAATATTATTTTGGCTTGCCAAATGGGTATTATGATAAAGAGCTTGATATGATAAATGCTCTTGATTTAGATACACTAAATAACTTTATTAAAAAACATAAAGAAATCAATAATTTAAGCTTTTCAATAGTAACAAATGAAAATAACTGAAGAGAGTGCAAAAAAGCTAGGAGTTTCAACTCCAATTGAGCTTGCTTTAATAAAACCAAAAGAATGGGAAGATAATAATTTATATCCTTTTATTACTGGAAAACCTCAAGCTTTTGAAGCAGAAATTCTAAGTATTAACCACTCTTCTAAAGTTACAAGAATTAAAATGTATTTAAAAAATGTAAATACTATTGTTTGGGGAGTATTTTTTGTTTTTAAAACTTGGCATAAAGCAACTTTCAAAGAAGGAAATACACTTTATATAAGAGGTGCAGTAAATAACAATCAAATAATCCAACCAAAACCAATCTCAAAAGTTGGCGGTATTATTCCAAAATACTCTTCAAAAATAAATGAAAGAAGTCTAAAAAGCCTTATAAAAAAATATGTAACTCTTGAAAATCTTTCAATTCTTCCTAAAAAGATAGCCGAAACTTTATACTATATGCATTTTCCTAGAAATTTTGAAGATATTAAAGAAGAAAAAATTAATTATGCTCTTAAATGGACTGAAATTTTTAACTATTTATATAAACTAAGACATAAAAAACGCTCATATCCTTCTTATGAAATAAAAAAAAGCCCAGATGAGTTTATAAAAAATCTACCTTTTAAACTTACAAATGACCAAATAAAAGTCATAAAAGAGATTCAAAACGATATCTCAAAACCAATCCAAGCTAGAAGAGTAATAATAGGAGATGTAGGAAGCGGTAAAACAATAGTTATGCTTGCAACCGCCTTTATGGCTGAAAAATCAATAATTATGTGCCCTACTTCTATCTTAGCAGAGCAAATTTTTGAAGAAGCCAATAAATATTTAAAAAATGAAAAGTTTAAAATAGCTTTAGTTACACAAAAAAGCAAATTTAGTGATGCGGATTTAAAAAATGCTAATCTTTTGATTGGAACGCATGCTCTTTTGTATCAGGATTTGCCAGAAGTAAAAGTTATAATGGTAGATGAACAACACCGCTTTGGCACAAATCAAAGGGCACTGCTTGAGAAGCTTGTAACAAAAAATGAAAAAAGACCTCACTATTTTCAATTTAGTGCAACACCAATTCCTAGAACTCAGGCATTGATTCTTAGTAGTTTTGTAAATGTAAGTTTGATTAAAGAGCTACCATTTAAAAAAGATATTGAAACAAAAATTATCTCAAAAGAAGACTTTAAAGATTTAATAAATCATATAAACAGTGAAATAAATCAAGGCAATCAAGTAATAATAGTATATCCACTCGTAGAAGAATCTCAAAATTTTGAATATCAAAGCATAGAAGAAGGCAAACATTTTTGGCTTAAACATTTTGATGGAGTATATATAACACACGGCAAAGACAAAAACAAAGAAGAAATACTTAAAGAGTTTAGAGAAAAAGG
>Ga0256831_1001013_pt1 | contig 14884 bp, 16 predicted proteins | sample 132544metaG_FD_189087 | JGI IMG/M metagenome (GOLD analysis project Ga0256831, IMG submission 189087) | Hydrothermal vent microbial communities from Lau Basin, Pacific Ocean - 132-544 | ecosystem: Environmental > Aquatic > Marine > Hydrothermal vents | place: Pacific Ocean: Lau Basin | collected...
TGCTATTCCTTATATATTCTATCAATTCTGGTCATTTGTTGCGCCGGGCTTATACAATCATGAAAAACGCTTAGCATTGCCTCTGATTGCTTCCAGTGTTGTCTTGTTCTATGCGGGTATTCTTTTTTCCTTTTATGTTGTTTTCCCTTTGATGTTTGCTTTTTTTACCGCTACAACGCCCGAAGGTGTTGCTATGATGACGGACATCAGCCAATACCTCGATTTTATTTTAAAAATGTTTTTTGCTTTTGGCGTTGCTTTTGAAGTCCCCGTTTTTACTATTGTATTAACCATTACCGGTGTTACTAATGCTGATAAATTAGCTGAAAAACGTCCCTATGTTATTGTCGGCTCCTTTGTCATTGGTATGTTATTGACACCTCCAGATATTGTCTCGCAAACGCTACTAGCCATTCCAATTTGGTTATTATTTGAGCTAGGTATTGTCTTTTCTCGAATTATTGGCAGAAGAAAAGCTAAAGAAGAACAAGAACAGGAAAGAAATAAGAGCAAGACGCAAACAGATCCTTCTAGCCAACAAGAACCTGTAGCCAAAGAAAGTGCAGAGAATAGTTCACAAGAGACTAGCGTTCAAGATGAGCCTCGTTACCAAGCAATGACTGATGCCGAAATGGAAGCAGAGCTTGATGCCATTGAGCGAGAAGAAAAAGACTAATAATTGCGCTTATTTTAATTTGAATAAAAAAATACACCTTGGTCTCAATAATAGCCAAAGTATATGCAATTTATATTTGTAGATCATCAGTAGCAAGCAACTCAAATGCCACTTGATCAAACGAACTGGTTGCAACTAACACTTGGCTGATCTTAACCGTATCTAAATTCATCCCCAAAACATAAGTATAGCCGAATTTGTTAATTTAGCACCTGTTCTCATTTAAATAAAATATCTTTTCTTGTAGGCAAAAAAATAACCATAAATCACAAAAAAAATAGTAATAATAGTGTATCCTAGTAGACTTTCTCTTAATTCAGAGCTTTTGACATGAACAAATATCTTATCCTCATAGTACTCTTTTTTCCTCTAATGGCTTGGGCACAGCAGGAAGTCAATATTCAACATAATAAAACCGCACAGTGTATGCAATCAATTAATCAAGATGCCATTAAAGCGCTTGAAAAAGAGACCAAGACATTTGATGCAGAAATGGAAAAACTTTGTCGCTTTGGTAATGAGTATGAAGCCAAAAAGAAAAATAAGCAGTTTAGAAAGAAAATGTTTAGTAATAGTACCTTTAAAACTATAAATAAATGTATGAAAGACCTCCCTGAACAAATGAAAGGCATGGTACCTAATACTGGGATTAAAGCCGATACCATAATAAAGAAATACAATACCAAAAATGCTTGTGATGGGATAAAAAAATCCAGTTAAGTTCCTATTTTCTATTATTAAGTAACACTTAAGAGATGATATTAATGAGCAAAAAACTTATGAGAAAAAATCTATTTTTAATCCTATTATGGCTACCCGTCATTAGCTTTGCAGAGCAAGATCTCATGGCACAGATACAAGAAATGACCAAGTGCATGCAAAGTATCGATCAAAAAGAAATTAAAGCACTAGAAAAAGAGTCTGATAAATTTAGTAAAGAAATTAAGCAACTATGTGAGAGTGGCAAAAAAAACAAGGCTCAGGAAAAAGCCATGCAGTTTAGAAAAGAAATGATGCACAGTAATGCCTTAAAGGTCATGCGCCAATGCATCGAAAAAGCACCTGAATCCATAAAAGGCATGATACCTAAAATGGATTTGGATGAGATCGTTGATGATTATAGCAAGGAGTCTGTATGCGATAAGATGAAGTAACTGAAAAAATTTACTTATCTGATTTAAGCATATTATCTGGAAATTTACAGCGAAAAGTTGAACCAACGCCTATTTCGCTTTCTATTTCCAGCTTACTATGATGATGAGCCAATACATGTTTGACAATAGCCAGCCCCAAACCTGTCCCGCCTATTTTTCGTGAACGCCCAACATCAACACGATAAAAGCGTTCTGTTAAGCGCAGTACATGTTGTTTGGCAATACCTTCACCGTTATCCTGAACTTCAAAGCAAGCCATCCCTGAATCATTACAAAACCAACGAATAATAATTTCACCACCTTTGGGAGTATAACGGATTGCATTGCTTATAAGATTTGAAAAGGCACTTTGTAATTCATTAATATCCCCTTTAAGCCATTTTGGCCCTATATCTTCAATGGTAATTATTTGCTGTTTATTACTTAGCACTAAGGCCTCTTTTTTCAACATCATCAATAAGGCATTCATATCAATAAATTCGTTTTTCAGCACCCGTTTTTCACTGCTTTCTATTTTTGATAATAATAAGAGATCTTCAATAATATGGCACATTCGATAGGATTGTTGTTGCATTAAATCAATGGATGAAGCATAAACTGGCTCTTCTTTTAAATGTTCTGCCAATGTTTCTAGATAGCCAGAAATAACCGTTAGGGGTGTTCTTAATTCATGAGACACATTAGCAACAAAATCCTTACGCATGGTTTTGAGTTTTTTTATACTGGTAATATCTCTGGCAATTAATAAATATTTTTGACCATAGGGGATCAGCCGAATGGATAATATACGCTCACTATTGGGGGCATTTATTTCTAAGGTTTGTTTAAAGGAGGGATCATCATGACTGTCTAGAAAATCCCACAAGATTGGACTGCGTATTAAATTAGTCAGTAATTGGCCATTGTCTTTAATAGCTTGCAAACCAAAATACTCAGTGCTTTTTGAGTTAAACCATTCTATTTCCCAATTGCTCGCCAAAATAATAGTGGCATCGGGCATCGCTTCTGTAGATTCTTTATAACGATTGAGCAAAAGCATTAATTTTTCTTGACGATGACGATTATGGCGTTGAATGCGATAAAGGTGTCGAAACACATCACCCCAAAACCCAGAAGCATCTGGGGGCATGTCCTTTTCATTATTTGCTAGCCATTGAATTAAACGACTCAACTGCCGTAAGTGCCAAAGAATATAAACCAGTAAACCCATGGCAAAGAAAAACCAAGTATTACCTAACAAGTAGCCAAAGAATAATAACAGGATCAGAGCGCTAGAAGCCCAAATAATCTCACTATAAAAACTATCTTTATCTTGATTCAAATGCTTGCCTAAAACCATTATTCAACTGAAAAACGATAGCCTGCACCACGTACTGTTTGTATCAAATGATCCACCTGATACTTACTCAAGGCTTTGCGCAAACGCCGAATATGCACATCAACCGTACGTTCTTCGATATACACACCACCACCCCATACTCGGTCTAAAAGCTGGCTTCTATTATAAACACGTTCTGCATGGGTCATAAAAAAATATAATAATTTATACTCCGTTGGCCCTAGCTCCAGAACTTGCTCATGAACAAATAAACGGTGTTTTGCCGTATCCATAGAAATACCACCCAATTCAATAACATTCCCCATATCAGGAGACACTCGCCTTAACACAGCCTTAATTCGGGCAATGAGTTCTTTAGGAGAAAAGGGTTTGGTTACATAATCATCAGCACCACTATCCAAACCACGGATCCGATCGTGTTCTTCGCCTCGTGCGGTCAACATAATAATAGGAATTTCTTTGCTGTACTCATCTTTTTTTAAGCGCTGTGCCAGTTCAATACCTGTTATACCGGGCAACATCCAGTCCAGCAGAATTAAATCCGGTGCTTGTTCTAATATCATTAACTGCGCCTGCTCAGCATCTTCTGCTTCAAGCAGGGTAAATGGGCTATTATGAAAAGCAAACTTCATCATCTCACGGATAGCATGCTCATCTTCCACCAGTAAGATATTTTTTTTAGAGGTATTCTCAGGCATTGTTTTAGGCATCATTTTTATTCTATTTAAAGCAAAATTACCCTTTTATTACACACGATTATTATGACAGTATTATGACATAATCTCATTAAAGCTAATTAAATCCTCTTCCTGATCTGGAAAATGTGTGAAATTCTGGCAGTAAAAACACCATTATTTTTAGTTTTAGTGAAAGCAGAGGGTTTCAGATGTAAGTCTGATGCCCTCTTTTTTTGCTATACTGAGATCAATGATGATGACAACCAATAGATAGAGGTAAATACTATGAAATTAGCAAACAGTCTATTAAAAATAGCAGTACATTACTAAAAATAAGGAGGATCTATTATGTTAGCTCAAAAAAAGCTCGTGATAGAAAAAGAACTTTCTAAGGAATTGAAAGATTCAATAGCGATTGCAGAAACCAGTGGCGTTAAAGTCCCTGATTTTGCAATTGAAATAGAACAACGGGTCGAAGCAGGAGAGATCACTTCAGAACAAGCTCGAAAATTATATAAGGAATATTTTAGTGCATGATCCTTATATTTATTCTGGAACCAATTTATTAAAAAATAAAGCTGATATTAAGGATAAATCTAAATTAGATAAATTTGAAGTGGTTTATTCGCTTAATAGAGTTTCAGAACTGAAAAGAAACCCAATCAAAGGAAATTTTGATTATGATCACTTACAGGCCATTCATAAACATCTTTTTCAAGATTCTTATAAGTGGGCCGGACAACCAAGAACCATCGGAATTGCAAAAGCTGAACCATTATTAAATGGTCAGAGCATTGATTACCCTCACCCCCAAAATACCTTTGATAGTCTGGAGAAGCGATCAGATTATGTCTTTAAACAGCTTAAAAAAGACCATTATCTAAAAAATCTCGACAAAAAAACATTCACGATAAAATTAGCTAAACATGCTACTGAAATTTGGGAAGCCCATCCTTTCAGAGAAGGGAACACCCGAACGACATTAGTTTTTATAAAACAGTTAGCCAAAGCAGCAGGACATGAATTTCATAATGAGCAAGGTGACCCAAAGGAATTAAGAAACTCATTTGTTTTAGCTTCAATTGGAAACTATGAGCCATTAAAAAAGCACATTGAAAATGGGATAAAAAAAACCGCTTGCATCGACTGCTAAGCGGTTTTATCTAAGTTCAAAATTTGAAACTTAATCGTTCTTAATTACAATTTTAGGGAATTTATTACTATAATCACGTGCTTTAAGTGCCAAACGAGCACCTACTTTACGAGCAATTTCAGTATATAATTCGGTAATACGGCTATCTGGCTCAGATACAACCGTTGGCTTACCATCATCGGCTAATTGACGGATACTCATATCTAGGGGTAATGCCCCTAGTAGATCGACATTTTCTTCATCCGACATCCGCTGACCGCCGCCTTCACCAAAGATACGCTCTTCGTGACCACAGTTAGTACAAATATGAGTCGACATATTTTCAACCACACCCAAAACAGGCACATTCACTTTTTCAAACATTTTCAGCCCCTTACGAGCATCCAACAAAGCAATGTCTTGTGGTGTGGTAACAATAACTGCACCACTGACGGGAATTTTTTGCGCTAAGGTTAGTTGCACATCACCTGTACCCGGTGGTAAATCAACCACTAAATAGTCTACATCTTGCCAACGAGTATCTTTAAATAACTGCTCTAGAGCCTGTGTGACCATAGGACCACGCCAGATCATCGGAGTGTCATCATCAATTAAAAAACCAATGGACATAGTCTGAATACCATAGTTAACCAGTGGCTCTAAAGACTGACCGTCTTCTGACTCTGGCTTACCACTAATGCCTAACATTCTAGGCATACTAGGACCATAGATATCTGCATCTAATACGGCAACTCGAGCGCCTTCTGCTGCTAATGCTAAGGCAATATTAACGGTCGTTGTTGATTTACCAACACCACCTTTACCTGATGCAACGGCAACAATATTCTTCACTCCTTGAATCGGCTGTACACCTTTTTGCACAGCATGAACAACAATTTTACTAGAGACATTAATCTCTACTTCATCAATACCATCAAGCTGCTTAAGCAACTCAGTGAGTTTATCGCTCAACTCTTGTTGATAACCTTGATGTGGAAAACCCAGTTCAATATCGACAGTGGCCTTTGCGCCATCTACTTGTGTGTTTTTAACACAATGAGCAGAGGCTAAATCACTCTCTAGATAAGGGTCAATAAATTCTTTTAGCTTTTCGCTAACTTGTTCAGCAGTTGCCATGTTTAAAAACTCCAGCTATGATTGATGCAATATGAATTAATTCTTGAGTAAATTAGTCAATTATTATACAGTTCTTACTAGAAATCAACCGAAACCTTTGGTCTTAATCCTATTAAACGTAATGAAGAGCCAATAAAGAGACTATAAAAAAGACGATAAAATTGTTAAGATAGCCCGTTCATTTTTTAACCTAATCCGCAGGCAGTTCAAGTCATGGAAACACCCGTACACTCTGATCATTCAAATAATCAGCATAATACGTCCAATAGCGACCAGAAAAGAAAAATTTTAGTCACCAGCGCATTACCTTATGCCAATGGTTCAATCCATTTGGGACATCTTGTTGAATACATTCAGACGGATATATGGGTACGTTTTCAAAAAATGCAAGGCCATCAATGCTACTACGTTTGCGCTGATGATGCCCACGGCACCCCAATTATGCTACGTGCCCAATCAGAGGGAATTACCCCAGAACAACTCATTAGCGACACCAGTGATGAACATCAAGCCGATTTTAAAGACTTTGCGGTTAATTTTGATAATTTTCATAGTACACACTCCCCTGAAAACCGTTTTTTTGCCGAAACCATTTATAATCGCCTAAATGCCTCAGGGCATATTAGTAAGCGCACCATTTCACAAGCTTATGATCCCGAAAAAGAAATGTTCTTACCCGATCGCTTTATTAAGGGTGACTGCCCTAAGTGCGGTGCTGAGGATCAATACGGTGATAATTGTGAAGCTTGTGGCGCAACCTATAGCACCACCGAATTAAAAAATGCCGTCTCTGTCGTCTCTGGTGCCAAGCCTATTGAGAAAGACTCAGAACATTATTTCTTTAAACTGCCTGATTTTGAAGCCATGCTCAAAGAATGGACTGCCTCTGGCCACTTACAAGAAGAGGTCAGCAATAAACTGCAAGAGTGGTTTGAAGCGGGCTTGCAAGAATGGGATATTTCCCGTGATGCCCCCTATTTCGGTTTTGAGATCCCCAATGCACCCAATAAGTATTTTTATGTTTGGCTCGATGCGCCTATTGGTTATATGGCTAGTTTTAAGCACTTATGCGACAGCACTCGTGGTATAAAAGAAGGCATTGATTTTGATAGTTTTTGGGAGTCAGACTCACAAACTGAGCTATACCATTTTATTGGCAAAGATATTATTTATTTTCATGGCTTATTCTGGCCAGCAATTTTACAAGGCTCAGGCTTTAGAACACCTACGGCTATTTTTTCGCACGGTTTTTTAACCGTTGACGGCAAAAAAATGTCTAAGTCTCGTGGTACGTTTATTAAGGCTAGAACCTATCTTAATGAATTAGACCCCGAATATTTACGTTATTATTTCTCTGCTAAATTAGGCAGTGGTGTTATCGATTTGGACTTAAATCTAGAAGACTTCCGTCTACGGGTTAACTCCGATCTGGTGGGCAAAGTGGTTAATATTGCCAGTCGATGTGCCGGTTTTATTAAGAAAAAATTTAATTCCACACTCTCTGAGACCATTAGTGAACCCAAACTCTTTGCTCAATTTGCTCAGGCCTCTGAGTCCATTGCCAATCACTATGAAGCACGAGAATTCAGCAAGGCCATTCGTGAAATTATGGCCTTGGCTGATTTAGCCAATCAATATATTGATGACAAAAAACCTTGGCAGGCAATTAAAGAAGAAGGGCGTGAACAAGAAGTACACAACGTCTGCTCCATGGGGCTAAATTTATTTCGTCAGCTTATGGTCTATCTTAGCCCTGTATTGCCCGTTATGGCAGAAAAAACCTGCGACTTTTTAAATATTGCCCCGTTGCAATGGCAAGACAGTCAAAGCCCTTTAAGCGAACATCAAATCAAGAAATTCAAGCCCTTAATGATGCGCGTTGAAGAAGAGAAAATTCAAGCGGTTATTGATGCTTCCAAGGAAGAACGTAAGGAAACTCAAGCAAAAACAGCCAAGCAGACAAGCGCTAAGCCAGACTCAGAAAAAAGCACTCTAATTGTCAGTGAAAGTGACCCATCGCACAGACTGGCCGATCCCATCAGCGATACCATCAGCTTTGATGACTTTGCCAAAATTGATTTACGTATTGCTAGAATCATTAAGGCCGAGCACGTTGAAAAAGCCGACAAACTATTACAATTAACCTTGGATATTGGCGGTGACACCCGCAATGTGTTTGCTGGCATTAAGTCTGCCTACACACCTGAATACTTAACAGGCAAATTGACGATAATGGTGGCTAATTTAGCCCCTAGAAAGATGCGCTTTGGCGTATCTGAGGGCATGGTATTGGCAGCAGGGCCAGGTGGTAAAGACTTATGGATACTTAATCCAGACGGTGATCAAATAACAGGCGCACAGCCTGGTATGAAGGTAAAGTAAGTGCTTGCTTACTTCCTAATAAGCGCTTTATAAAGAGCCGATAAAATCTATGAATGAATACTTTTTATTATTAGTATCCACAATTTTTGTAAACAACTTTGTATTGGTCAAGTTCCTTGGCCTATGCCCCTTTATGGGCTCTTCACGTAAGTTGGAAGTCGCTACCGGCATGGCCTTGGCGACCACTTTTGTGCTTACTCTATCTTCAGCCTCTAGTTATCTAGTTAACACCTATATTTTATTACCACTGGAAATCGAATATCTGCGTACCATCGCCTTTATTCTGGTGATTGCCGCAGTGGTTAATTTTACCGAAATGGTGGTGCACAAAACCAGCCCCATGCTGTATCAGGTACTGGGTATGTTTCTGCCGTTAATTACCACCAATTGCGCAGTACTGGGTGTGGCCTTGCTCAATGTGCAAACGGGTTATGGTTTTTTTGAATCCGTTCTCTTCGGCTTTGGCGCTGCCATTGGGTTTTCTCTGGTGATGATCTTATTTGCTTCCATTCGAGAGCGCTTGGCAGTCGCTGATGTCCCCGAGATTTTTCAAGGCGCCCCCATTGGTTTGATCACCGCTGGTATTATGGCCATTGCTTTTCTTGGCTTTGCAGGCTTAGATAAGGGGTTGCATTAATGATCACCGGCATCCTTGCTTTTGTCGCTTTGGCCTCATTTTTTGGGCTGGTCTTAGGACTTTCTGCGGTTATTTTTAAGGTCGAGTCCAGTCCTGTCGTGGATCAAATTGATGCCCTCTTACCACAAACACAATGTGGTCAGTGTTCCTTTGCCGGTTGCCATCAATACGCGCAAGCCATTGCCTCCGGTGATGCGCCTATTAATAAATGCCCCCCAGGTGGTGATAATTTAATTCAATCCTTGGCCGACTTGTTAGATGTCGAAGCCTTACCTTTGGATGAAACAGAAGCAGCCCATTCAGGCCCCATTGTCGCTGTTATTATTGAAGATACCTGTATCGGTTGTACCCTCTGTATTCAGGCTTGCCCAGTGGACGCCATTTTAGGGGCGGCCAAACAAATGCACACAGTTATCGAAAGTGAGTGTACGGGCTGTGAACTCTGTGTGGCACCCTGCCCTGTGGATTGTATTGAGATGATCCCCATTAAACAGACCATTAGTAACTGGCGTTGGCCTGAACCCCAATATCACACTAATAATCAAGCAGCCAGCACAATTTATACGACTCTTGATCAGGTACTGGCGGAGAATACCCAAGCATGAACGCCAAACAAAACAACACGATTGCTCAAACAATGAAAGAGACCATGTATAAACTCTGGTCTTTTCCCGGTGGCATAACACTTGCCGGCAATAAATCTCAGTCCAATCAAGAAACCATTAGTACGGCTAAAACACCCAAGCAACTTATTATTCCACTGAGCCAACACATTGGTCAGCCAGCAGAAGCCGTTGTTAAAGTTGGCGATAAGGTGCTTAAGGGGCAACTTTTGGCACATGCCAATGGTGCCATTAGCGCACCAATACATGCGTCTGGTTCAGGCATTGTCTCAGCCATTGAAGAACATGCCGTGCCACATCCATCAGGGCTGGTTGCCTTGTGTATCATTATTGATACCGATGATTATCAGCAGTGGTTTGATTGTCAGCCCTTGCTTAGTGATGCTGACACAGCTGAGCATAGTATTCATAATCTCACTCATGAGCAAATTACGACACAAATTGCTCAGGCAGGTATTGTCGGCTTAGGTGGTGCACTCTTCCCCAGTGCCGCAAAATTACACACCGCAGAGCAAAAACAGACCGAGACACTCATTATTAACGCGGCTGAATGTGAACCCTATATTACCTGCGATGATGTCTTAATGCGCCGTCGCCCAGAAGAAGTCATTTTGGGTATTTTACTGATTAAAAAAGTCGTTGGGGCAAAAAAATGTCTTATTGGCATCGAAGATAATAAACCCGAAGCCTATCAGGCTTTATTGGCCGCCATAAGCGGTTATAAGCTCCCAAATACTGAACCACAAATTGAAATTATCCCCGTGCCCGCACGCTATCCAGCAGGAGGAGAAAAACAACTCATACAGGTGCTCACAGGCAAACAAGTCCCCTCTCGCGGCTTGCCTATGGATATTGGTATTATCTGCCACAATGTCACCACCGCCGCTGCCGTGTATCAGGCTGTGTACCGTGGTGAACCATTAATTTCTCGAATTGTGACCGTTACTGGGGGCGCAGTCAAACACCCACAAAATATCGAAGTGCTTATTGGTACGCCCATCCGTGAGGTATTGGATCAGGTCGGAGTGGCTTATAACAAGATAGAAAAAGTGATTATGGGCGGCCCCATGATGGGCTTTTCCCTACCCTCTATTGATGTCCCTGTAACCAAGGCAACCAATTGTTTATTAATCAGTGAGCAGGGTGAGTTAGCCACACCTCCCCCAGCAATGCCCTGTATCCGTTGCGCCCGTTGTTCAGACAGTTGCCCAATGTCACTTTTACCGCAACAAATGTACTGGTACGCCAAAGCCCGTGATTTAGAAAAAGCCAATGCCTATAATGTCTTTGATTGCATTGAGTGTGGTTGCTGTTCCTATGCTTGCCCCAGTAATATTCCCTTAGTGCAGTATTTTCGCTACGCAAAAAATGAAATCAACAATGAACAAAAAGAGCGTAATAAGGCTAACATTGCCCGTGAACGTCATGAGTTTCGCTTAGAACGTCTAGAAAAAGCCAAACAAGCCAAAGCCGAAGCCGCTCGCCTGCGCAAGGAAAAACTGGCCAAGAAAAAAGCACTCGATGCAAAAAAAGCTCAGCAAGAAAATGATGCAACACCATCAGATATTGATAAAAAAGACACGAATGATAGTGCGGATTTAATCCAAGAGGCGATAGCGAGAGCCAAGGTGAAAAAAGCTCAACAGCAAGCACAAAAGAAAAACACCGACAATTTAACAGCCGATCAACAGCGACAAATTGATGAAGCCAATGAGCGGCGCAATATAGAATAATCCAAAGTTTTAAAAATAAAGTAAATAACACAGTGATTTAACCATAGGAAACCATATTAGCCTTATGTTTTTAGCCCAAAGTTCACCTTTTTTAAAGCCCGGATTAAGCGTGGCAAAAATGATGCGAGTCGTTACCTTGCTCATGATCCCGGGTATTGTGACGGCAATTTATGTCTTCGGCTATGGCATTTTAGTCAATATCATTCTCTCTATTGTTTTTGCACTTTCCTTTGAAGCCTTCATTCTCTATTTACGAAAACGTCCCATAAAAACCTATCTCAGTGATAGCAGTGCATTATTAACTGCGGTTATTATCGGTGTAGCACTCCCACCATTAGCCCCTTGGTGGCTGACATTTATTGGCGTATTATTTGCCATTGTCATTGCCAAACAACTCTATGGTGGCCTTGGTTATAATACCTTTAACCCAGCAATGGTCGCCTATGCCATTTTGTTAATTTCTTTCCCTGCCCAAATGACCACCTATTGGCAGACACCTACGATGCTTTTATCGCAAGTGGATGGCGCCACATTAAGTTTATTAGAGAGTATTAATTTTCAACTCTTTGGCCAGTTACCAGCCAATGTAAGTATTGACTCACTTACCTCGGCATCCCCACTAGGTATTGTTCGCACGGCCATTTCCAGTGGTGCAGCCACCATTGCAGAAATTGATACTCAAGGCAATGCCTTTGGTATGCTCGGTGGTATCGGTACTGAATGGGTCAATATTGCCTTTTTAGTTGGTGGCTTAGTGATGCTACGCAAAGGATTAATTAGTTGGCATATTCCCGTTTCACTCTTAGCAACATTGGGGTTTTTATCTTTACTCTTTGGTAGTTTTGAACTGGACAGTAATCCTTCACCCTTATTCCATTTATTCTCTGGAGCAACCATGCTGGGGGCATTTTTTATTGCCACCGATCCGGTCACAGCCTCGACAACCCCAAAAGGACGAATTTTTTATGGCGCAGGTATTGGTGCTTTAATTTATATTATCCGCACTTGGGGAGGCTATCCTGATGCTATTGCTTTTTCAGTATTGATCATGAATATGTGTGCGCCTCTGCTTGATTACTACACCCAACCCCGTGTATACGGTCATGGGCTTGATGACCATCAGGAGCAATAATGAAGACCTCACTTATACGCAATATGCTGATCAGTGCTGCCTTACTGGCAACTTTTGGAGGCTTAGGAACAGCAATGGTTATGGCAACTTACGAAGCCACTAAAGATCAAATCGAAGCCAGTGAAAAAGCCGTTTTACTAAGAAACTTAAATACCATTATTCCACCAGAAAGTTATACTAATAAACTCTTAGAGAAGACCCTATTAGTGCCTGAAGCATCTCAGCTTGGCAACAAGGGAGAGACAACCATTTATCAAGCATGGCAGGGGAAAACCCCCGTGGCAGTGGCTTTTGCCATTACCACTAATGAAGGCTATAGCGGTGAAATCAAATTACTGATTGCCATTAAGGCCAATGGTCATGTTTCTGGAGTACGCGTGATCAGTCATAAGGAAACCCCCGGTCTGGGTGACAAAATCGATATTGCTAAAAATGACTGGATTTTAGGCTTTAACGATAAGCAATTAGTAAAATCTAAAACCAGCCAGTGGAAAGTAAAAAAAGATGGCGGTATATTTGATCAATTCACTGGCGCAACAATTACCCCTAGAGCCGTTGTAAATGCCGTGTATAAAGCCCTTGATTATTTTAACCACAATCACGAAAAACTCTTCCTTGATCAGGAAAAATACCAGCAACTCAACAGTCCATCATCACCTCTCAAAACAAGCGTGAGTGAAAAATTATGAGTGAGCAAACACAAAGCAGCTTTTTTTCCCAGTACAAACAAATTGCTCGTGATGGTCTATGGGATAATAATACTATTTTTGCCCAGATGTTGGGGCTATGCCCACTATTGGCTGTATCCAATAGTGTTATTAATGCACTAGGCTTAGGCATTGCCACCACTTTGGTGCTAATTCTTTCTAATATGTCCGTCTCGTTAATCCGCAATATTGTCCGCCCTGAAATACGTTTACCCGTTTTTGTGGTCATTATTGCTTCGGTTGTCACTACAATCGAACTCATTATGCATGCTTGGTTTCATGAATTGTATTTAGTCTTAGGAATATTTATTCCTCTAATCGTTACCAATTGCGCCATTATCGCCCGAGCCGAAGCCTTTGCCTCAAAAAACACCATAGGACGCTCTGCTTTTGATGGCCTAATGATGGGACTCGGTTTTACTCTAGTCTTACTTATTTTAGGTGCCATGCGAGAAGTCATTGGTGTCGGCACCTTATTCGCAAATGCTCATATTATGTTTGGTGATGGGATGCAATGGCTGACAATTGAAGTGTTTTCAGACTATGAAGGTTTTTTATTGGCTATTTTACCACCGGGCGCATTTATTGGTTTAGCCTTTATACTGGCCGCACGTAATTTCTATATTCAAAAAAGCAAACAAAAGAAGCCAATAAAGCAGGCCATGATCACTGAAGCCAAACATTGTTAGTGCTCGCCAATGAATAAAGCCAAACGCATTGAAATATTCTCCCGTCTGCGGGAGGATAATCCTCACCCCACAACCGAACTTAATTTTAGCAGTCCATTTGAATTATTAATTGCCGTCATTTTATCCGCTCAGGCAACCGACAAAGGTGTTAATAAAGCCACAAAAATACTTTTCCCCATGGCCAACACCCCAGAAGCAATTTATGCACTCGGAGAAGACGGCTTAAAACAGTATATTAAAACCATTGGCCTATACAATACTAAGGGTAAAAACATTATCAAGACCTGTAAAATGCTCATTGATTTGCATCATAGTCAGGTACCAGATAACCGCAAAGACTTAGAAGCCCTCCCCGGTGTTGGTAGAAAAACAGCCAATGTAGTCTTAAACACCGCCTTTGGACAGCCAACGATGGCTGTGGATACGCATATTTTTCGGGTCTCAAACCGGACTAAAATTGCTCATGGCAATAATGTTGTTGAGGTTGAAAAACGTCTATTAAGATTAATCCCTAATGAATTTATGATGGATGCCCACCATTGGTTAATTTTACTTGGACGCTATATCTGCACTGCCAGAAAACCTAAATGTGGTGCCTGTCTAATTGAAGACTTATGTGAGTTTACTAAAAAATCTGATCAGTAAGTTTTGGCAGTAAAATCCAATGGGCTTTTAGCCTGCTTAATGGTCTGACTCTGTAGGGTATGTGTATATTTCATGGTTGTTCTAATATCACTATGCCCTAGCAACTCTTGAATCGTACGAATGTCATAGTTCGCTTGCAAAAGGTGGCTCGCAAAAGAGTGTCTAAAAGTATGCGCTGATGCCCGCTTCATAATATGTGCTGAATTAACCGCCTTTTTAAT
>Ga0256831_1001014_pt1 | contig 14880 bp, 10 predicted proteins | sample 132544metaG_FD_189087 | JGI IMG/M metagenome (GOLD analysis project Ga0256831, IMG submission 189087) | Hydrothermal vent microbial communities from Lau Basin, Pacific Ocean - 132-544 | ecosystem: Environmental > Aquatic > Marine > Hydrothermal vents | place: Pacific Ocean: Lau Basin | collected...
TTGAGAACTTGACGCAAGGCCAACTCTATCTTGTGCCCTTTTTGACTGAGCACTTCCACTTCTACCTCATCGCCCTCTTGGACCACATCCTCCACTCGCTCCACTCGTCCTCGTGAGAGCTTAGAGATATGCAACAAGCCATCCACGCCACCGGGCAGCTCTACAAAAGCTCCAAAATTGGTGGTGCGTTTGACCTTCCCTTTGAGGATCTCTCCTTCTTGGAACTGCACCGGTTTTGGCTCCGGTTTGTTGGCGATCTCTTGGATGAAATCGCATGCAGCGGTCACTTTCGGTTTGGATTTGCCCGTGACTCGCACTTTGCCTTTTTCTCTGTCGATATCGATAGAGACTTCGAATTTTTCGATGATCTCTTTGATGGTCTTGCCCGCTTGGCCAATGATCTCGGCGATTTTGCTCGGATTGACGGTGATGGTATGGGTGGTGGGGAGATTTTCTTCGTTGATCTCAATCTCTTTTTCAGCCTCTTCCATGATAGAAAGAATATGTAGCCTCGCCTCTCTTGCTTGTATCAAGGCCTCTTTGAGAATCTCATGGGGCAAACCTCCCAGCTTGATATCCATCTGCATCGCCGTCACTCCCTCGTGGGTCCCAGCTACTTTGAAATCCATATCTCCATCGTGGTCTTCCAAGCCTATGATATCGGTCAAAATGGCATACTTCTCTTTTTCCAGTACCAATCCCATAGCCACTCCAGCCACCAGATCGGCTAGCTCGATATTGGCCGCCCGCATGGCCAAAGCTCCCCCACACACCGTTGCCATGGAGGAAGAGCCGTTGGACTCCAATATCTCGGAGACCAGACGATAGGTCTTGTCTTCAGGTACATCTACCACTGGCTCCAATGCCCGTCTGGCTAGATTGCCGTGTCCAAGCTCCCGTCTGCCCGGTGCTCCGATGGGTCTAGCCTCTCCTACGCTGAAGGGAGGAAAATTGTAGTGCACCATGAAGTGCTCATATTGTGGACCTTTACCGGTGAGTAGCTCGAACATCTGAGCATCGGTCTTTTCGCCAATAGTGCAGACCACAAGGGCTTGGGTCTCGCCTCTAGTGAAGAGGCACGATCCATGAGCAGATGGGAGCAGATTGGTTTTGATAGTGATGGGTCGTACATCTTTAAGCCCTCTACCATCGGCTCTGCGCCCCTCTTCGAGGATCATCTTGCGTACAAGCATACGTTTGTATTGATCCACTACTTTGTAGATCAGGTCGATGTCCCACCCCTGCTCTATGGCTACCTCGTCTTGAGCGATTTTTTTAGCTATCTTTTTGAGCAACTCGTTGCGCTCACTTTTGGCCAATGCCCGAATCGCTTCTTTGATCTCCTCTTTATAAAGTTCATCGATATATGTCCATAGATCTTCGTCGATCTGCTCGGATCGAAGCTCCACCTCTTTATGCGGTTTGGCCGCTTCTATGAAATATTTCTCATACTCCGTAGCGGCTACTTGGATCTGCTCTTTGCCCTTGGCGATGATGTCGGCTAGCTCCTCTTCACTCATCGCATTGGGCTCTTTGATCATGATCACCTCTTCGGCAAGGGTGGGATCCATGAAAGGATCTACCGTAGTTGGGATCACTTCCGTTTTGTAGCTACCGATGGCCGCCATTTCGATCATCAACAATTCATCTTTCGTCCCAGCAAGATAGAGATCCAAAGTACTTTCACCAAGTTGGTCGTATGCGGGATTGAAGACTATCTCTCCATCGATTTTGGCCACTCTTAGACCTGCCACCGCTTTTCGTACAGGAATATCACTGATAAAAAGAGCCGCGCTAGCCGCATCGAGGGCCAAGACTTGAAGATCGCTGGATGGATCGGCACTAAGCACCATCACGGTAATCACCACCGGATACATAAATCCTTTTGGGAATAGGGGTCGTAAAGCCCTGTCGATCACTCTGGCTGTCAACGTCTCAAAATCCCCTGGCTTTTGCTCGCGCTTGACAAACCCTCCAGGAATTTTCCCTGCTGCATAACTTTTTTCGATATATTGGACTGTCAGAGGCAAAAAATCCTCTTCTACAGGCTCATCGTCCATCACGACAGCCGCAAGCATAACCGTCTTGCCACTTTTAAGCCATACGGAACCGTTGGCCTGCCTGGCTACCTCTCCGATCTCATATATCTCATCCAGGTTGTTCATCTCAAATTCAAATCGACACTTCATTCTCTTCCTTTAAAATCTAAATTTATTTACATACTCGTTGTAAGGAAACTGCCTCAAAATCTCCTCTTCGCTGAAACTAAAGCGATAATTTTCTATATAGGTCTTTAAAATGTTGTAGGCTCTATTGAGCTGTGCCATCTTTTCGCTCTCTCCACCTTTGTCAGGATGGTACTTTTGCGAAAGCAATCGATAGCGATCTTTGATCTCTTTCCAAGAGACCATACTTGGAAGTCCCATAACTTCCAAAGCCTCTTGAATCAAAGCGACAGGGTCTTGTCGGGTCATTTGATAAAAGAACCCGCTCCGCTGACGGTTCCTAGCAAATATTTCATATCTTGATCCACGAAACTAAGCCCTAATCCAAAGATGAAATTCCTTGCTTTTACATTGAGAATATTGTCAGCCCCTATATAGGCATCGAGATGCTTCAAAAAACGATGCCGATAAAGCAAGGTAAGGTGCGGTTTGTCTCCTCGAACGTCGTTGACGGCATTGAAATCATACAAGTCAAGGCTCGCTTTGCCTTGATCATTTAGCAAATACCAATCGACTCCCAAACCTCCGGTACTCTCTATAAGACCCAACCGGTAGCGAAAATCGCCATAACGTTTGGCATATTCTGCACTCACGTAGTATGCGCTCTTTTCATGCTTTTTAGGTGGTATGAAGTGGCCCTTCGCATCTTTTTTACTATAGTCATCAGCCGCTACTACTTCAAGAATATAGGCTTTGTTGGGTACTGGCATATAACTGATTCCAAAGCCGCTTTTATTGTACCCGTCATCACTCATATAATAGCTTTTAAAATCCACTCCAATTTGGCTTTTGCCAATGGAGGAGAGATATTTGTCGAGTTTTTTGAACGAATCTCCTCCACTACTAAAAAATTCATCTGCAGATTTGATAGCGTGACTGAGTGGCTCTTTGTTCTTTTTGAGTAGATCTTGCAAATCGTTTTCCAACGAAGCGAACTTATCCATTAAAACAGGCAGTTTTTGTTTGATATCTTTGGAACTGTCACGCAGATACAAGGATATCTCGTCCACTCGCTTGAGGATTTTGGGAAGCTTTTGGTTGAGAGTATCTGCGGTATGGCCAAATTTTTCACTCATCTGACCAAACTTCTCCCCAGCTTCGCTCAGCTTCTCTCCCATTTTCTTGATATTGAGAATACCCTCTTCGATATTTTTACTATTTTTTTTGATCAGCTCTTTGAGGTTGGCGGTGATGGCCCTCAAATTTTCGATACTTTTTTTAAGATCTTCCCCACTACTTCCCGCGATCGATCGACGCAGCTCTTTGATAAATCCTTTGAACTCCTGGGCCGCTTCGGCTATGGTGGTACTAGTCTGATCGAAAGAGACGAAACGGCGCTGCTTGGTCAGCACCCCTCCAGCTGCCAAATAGTGGGTGGAATGGCCAGGTATGATATCGAGATAGCGGCTGCCTAACAGACTCTCTTGCTTGAGTTCTACGATAGAGTCTTCCGGTATCTTGACGCCCTCATAGATAAAAAGCTTCACCTTGACCTTGTTACCCTCCAAGCTCTTATCTTTGACGAACCCTACATCCACTCCTTTGATACGCACTTTGGCATTTTTTTCCAATCCACTGGCATCATCCAAAAGAGCATAGATCTCATACCCTTTTTTGCCAATATTGGAAAATTTGTTGACTTGAGTGCTGAGTAAAAAGAGTAAAATAAGAGCAATCGCTACAAAAAGGCCGACTTTCGCTTCTGTTTTCATCTATTAAAAAATCCTTCTTTCTTGTGTCTTTCGAATAGAGTGGGAGATCCCTCCCAGTGGATAGAGTTCTACACGAAAATAGAGGGTGTTGTTTTGATACGAGTTGCTTCCTTGGGTCGTCAACAACGGAAGTGTCTCTTTTTTGAAGGTCACTTCATAAGACCAACAAGGCCTCTTCATCCGCCATCCAATACTCCAGTTTCTTGTTTTGTCTTGGACAAAATCGTAATCTATTGTAGCAAATAGTTTATATGTTTTGGATAAATCCTTACTCGCTTGAAACCGCAAAAAGTTGGAGTCCTCCTCTCCTTTGAGCCTGTTTTTGTAAAAATGGGACAAGAAAAGATCATATCTTTCATCTTTGTATCCGGCTGTGGTAACTATGGAAGTGATTTTGCCTCTTTGATGAGAATAGAAAATATCTGTATTGAAGAGCCAGTTTGGATCTATGCGAAATCCTAGCTCGTTTTCCAAATCCTGCCATTTGCGATCCGCTTCGTAAAAGATGGGCTGGATGAGCCTGTGATAAAGAATCTCCTCACCCTGGCTATCGTAAAAATACTCTTTGAGGCTCAAAGTGAGTTTTTTGGAGTTGTCTTCGATATTGATAAAAGGAGCTTTGTCACCACCCTTTTTTTCGAAGCTAGGAATATTGAGGGTAGCATCCAGATGGAGTGTGTGAAAAAAGTTCTCATACCCTTTGACCAGATCGCTATATAAGGAGATCTCGTGGGTATTACGATAGATATGGCTATTGTCCCAATGCTTGTTGAGATGTTTGTTGACGAAGTTGTAATCGGCATAGTTGGCAAAAAGTTTCTCGCTGATAGAAAATCCAAAAAAATCATTGAATAGCATGGTATGAAAACGCACAGGCATCGAAAGCTGATACTCTAAAGCGTTGAGTCCGCGTTTCCTGTAAAAATGGTTGATTCGCATATCCGCATCGTACGAGAAGTGATTGTTGAAAAAGGTACGAGTGTAGCGATGATAGTGAAGGGCTGGCAAAAGCTGTAGAGTATCGCTGTTGTCCTCTTTTCGATTGTCCTTGAAATATTTGGCATAGAGGCCAAAATAGTCTCTCTCTTGATTGTAAAAATAGTTGTAGCGAGAGGTGACGATACTTTGCAGCCCTTCGATATCTTCACTTTTTTGTAGATTGAAATAGTCGATATCGTTGTAATTTTTGGAATCCACATAAACACCGTCTCGGTCGAAAAGGAGTCGGCGCCTTTTATAAAAAAACTCCACTCCGTAATGCTTGTCGTTTTTGAGTCTCTTATCCTCCATATAACTGCTACGCTCTTTAAACAGCCCCGTCGTCAACGAGCCATAAGAGGTAGGTGAATCTATGAAGCGAAACGTACCAAAAAATCCATACCCTCTTTTTGTCCTTATCTGAGGATCGAGTTCCATATCCCACCAGTTATCGGGTGCATAGAAAAAGGGCTGGATATAGATCAAACCCTCGTTGTCGGAAATCCCCATTTTGGGACGAAGCAGTCCTGTTTGGCGTTTTTTGAGGGTGGAAAATCCTATATAGGGAAAATAAAACAGTGGTGTATCTTTGGCATACAATTTCATATGGTACAGATCGATCCAGTGTTTTTGCTGATCCAGTACCGCCTTTTTGAAAAAGAACCTCCAATCGGGACACTCTACGTCACAGCTGGAGATAAAAGAGTTGTGGAGCTCCACTCTTTGCTTCTTGGCATCCAGTTTGGTACCCGCTATCCAGACACGAGAGGAGCTTTCATTGAAAAAGAAAGGAGTGCTATAGAGTTTGTCGGTACGAAGATCCAAAAGTGCAGAGTGAGTCCAAGAGGAGTATCTGCCATCGGCTAGGATGACTATGTGGCCAAATAGCCGTATAAGCCCCTTTTTTTGATCGTACTGGGCGCGATCGGCTTGGATATAGTAGTCTTTATACTCTACCACTACCCTCTTACGAGCGGTGACATGTCCGGCAGTGGCATCAGCTTCGAGAGTGTAGATATGAAGCGGCAGTGGAGCCGCCATAATCTGAGAGCATAGAAGAAAGGAGCCAAGCCATACGTTACGATTCATTTACTTCGAGGGCTTGATAGGCGATATCGGATCGAAACTTCTTCCCGGCGAAGTGTACTTGGCCGGCCAAAAAGTAAGCATAGTCTCTCGCTTCTTTGATCGTATCTCCTATCCCTACACAGACAAGGACTCTACCCCCTGTAGCGAAGAGCTTTCCTTCGATCAAACTCACCCCCGCAAAACAGATATGTGCATGTTTGGCCAAATCTTCGTGCACGATATCGTCTATGATGATCTCACTAGGTTTGCTTTTGCCGTAAGGATAGTTTTCGCTTGCGAGGACCACACCTACTGCGTACTTATCCTCGAACTCCACCTTTAAATTCTTCAAATCTTTCGTCGCCGCTTTGTAAAAGAGCTCGGAAGCCGGAGTTTTGAGCAGAGGCATGAGTACCTCACACTCAGGATCACCGAAGCGTACATTGTACTCCAATACATAGGGCTCACCATCTACGATCATGAGCCCGGCGAACAAAACTCCCTCGAAAGGAACCCCATCCTTGGCCATGCCTTCGATGGTAGGAGCGATGATACGCTCCTCTATTTTCCGATAGAGCTTCTCATCGATCAGAGGCGTAGGGGCGTAGGCTCCCATTCCTCCAGTATTTGGACCTTTGTCGCCATCCAAAAGCCGTTTGTGATCCTGGGCTGCCGGGAGGATCACATACTCTTGGCCATCACTGATCGCAAAGATGCTCAGCTCATATCCATCCAGATACTCTTCTATGATCACTCGCTGTCCTGCCGGTCCGAAGGCTTCGCCACTAAGCATTCTTGCAGCCGCCTCTTTGGCCTCCTCTTTGCTTTGGGCGATGATGACACCTTTGCCCGCACACAGCCCGTCGGCCTTGACCACGATAGGGGGATCAAGCTCATCGATGAACTCGGCGGCTTCTTCCATGATGGAGGTTTCGATATATCGAGCCGTTGGGATATTGTATTTTTTGAGGAAGTTTTTCATATAGATCTTGGAGCCCTCCAACAAAGCGGCCTTTTGGGTGGGTCCGAAGATGGTAAGATCTCGGGAACGAAAGACATCCACGATCCCTTCCACCAATGGAGCCTCAGGGCCTACGATAGTCAGATCTATCCCCTTTTCTTTGGCAAAATCGGCCAAGGTATCGAAATCTTCGGCTTCCACATTTTGGCCAAGCTGGAGAGTGGCACCGTTGCCTGGGGAGAAGTAGATATTTTTGACCTCGGGGTCCTTTGAAAGAGCCAGACCTATCGCATACTCCCTGCCGCCACTGCCTACTACCAAAACATCCATAGATTTCCTTGTCGACTAAAGTAAAAAAGCAGAAGGGAAAAGAGTCTCTCCTCTCCCTTCTGCTTTTTAAAGGGCCCGAGCGGGCGTTCACGCAATGCAATGGTCCCTAAGACCAAATAAGAAGGAGCGAGTCTCGGATTAGGCGGCGGCTTCTCGCCGGGCGTCCCCGGCTCGAGCGAAGTCGCCGACACACACCGAGAACTACTGACCTCCTTCAATAGTGCGATTGTCGGACCCCCATACTGCGGGTAGCGCACCGCTCAGGCTCTAGTGCAATTATAACTCATTTTGGTCAAAATTACAATTTTTTAGCCAGCTCTACACATGCTTCGAGAGTGGGAATGGAGGGTATATGAGCTTCGATAGAGGCAGGAAGAGCTTTTGCCGTCTTTTGACCTATGGCGACAGCTTTGTAGCTTTCATCCCATCCAAAGCAGCGCATAAAACACTCCACTGTCGAGGGAGAGGAGAATATGATCACGGAGCCTTTGGAAGGCTTTCGGAATTTTTGGCAATCCTCACATATCGTCTCGTAAAGTATAGCCTCTTCTACCTCTATGCCCTTTTCTTGCAATATTTTAGCTACGGCAGTGACCACTCTTTTGGGACGCACTACCAAATAGTACCCCTTTTGGCTAGATTTGGCTAATGTATTGGCCAAATCCTCTCCATACCCATTGGAGACCCCCGCTACTTGACCTCCGAGCTTTTCAATATATTTAGCAGTAGCTTCTCCCACGGCAAAAGAGGGCAGATTTTTCCACGCTTTCGTTATGCGCTCAATCGCATCTACGCCACGCTTGGAGGTGAATACAAGGTAGTCGTATTTGCGCAAGTCCAGTGGAGGTGAAAAAAAACATTGGGTAATAAGAGGGAGAGTCTTGGCCCCCTCTATGGCAGTATCGGAGAGGATGAAGATCTCCCTTACTCCCACTCGATGGTTCCTGGTGGTTTGGAGGTGATATCGTAGACCACTCTGTTGATACCATCCACTTCGTTGATGATACGATTGGAGATATGCTCTAACAGATCATGGGGAATATGAGCAAAAGTAGCCGTCATTCCGTCGCTGCTTTCAACGATACGAAGCGCCACCGTATTTTCATACGTTCGTTTGTCCCCCATCACGCCCACACTTTTTACATTGAGTAGCACGGCAAAACTTTGCCACAGCTTCTCATACAGACCATGGGCCTTTATCTCTTCGAGCAGTATCGTATCGGCTTTTCGCACCAGCTCCAGTGCCTCGGGAGTCACCTCTCCAAGAATTCTGATAGCAAGTCCGGGTCCTGGGAATGGATGGCGATAAACCATCTCTTTTGGCAGCCCCAGCTCCAGCCCCAACTTTCGTACCTCGTCTTTAAAAAGCTCTCTAAGAGGCTCTATAAGCTCGAATTCCATCCAATCAGGCAGTCCCCCCACATTATGATGGGACTTGATCGTCTCACTGGGACCTTTGACGCTTACGGACTCTATCACATCGGGATAGAGAGTCCCTTGGGCTAGGTATTTTACATCTTTGTGCTTTTTGGCCTCTTCGTCAAAAAGCTCGATGAAGGTGTGGCCAATGATCTTTCGCTTTTGCTCAGGGTCCGTCACCCCTTTGAGAGCTTCCAAAAACTTCTCTTTTCCATCGATGACGATGAGAGGGACTTGGAGCATATTTTTAAAGACATGCTCCACTTTTTCACGCTCCCCCTCTCGCAAAAGTCCATTGTCCACAAAAACGGGAATAAGCTGATCACCGATCGCCTCGTACAAAAGGGCCGTTACCACCGAGCTGTCCACCCCGCCACTCAAAGCACAGAGCACTTTGTCGCTGCCTACTCTTTTTCGGATCTTTTCGATCTGCTCTTTGGCGAAATGCCCCATATCCCATTTGCTTTTAATTCCACAGATTTTTCTAGCGAAGTTCTCCAAGATTTTGGTTCCCTCTTCGGAGTGGCTCACCTCCGGATGAAACTGCAGCGCGTATATCTGACGCTCTTCGTTGGCGATGGCTGCGTATGGGGAGTTGTCGGTATGGGCGATACGCACAAACCCTTTGGGAAGTTCTTCCACCTTGTCGCTGTGGCTCATCCAGACGATCTGTCCATCCTTCGTTCCCTCGAAGAGTGGTGAGATATGACCATGCACGGGATCGAGATAGAGCTTCGCTTTGCCATACTCGTGCTGCAAAGCCCGCACCACCTGCCCGCCAAAATCGACGGTAATCAGCTGCATGCCATAGCATATCCCAAGGATGGGAAGGCCCAATTCATAGATAGCCTTGTCCACCCGAGGTGCACCAGGATCATAGACGCTCGCTGGTCCACCGCTGAAGATGATACCTTGAGGATTTTTGGCTTTTATCTTTTCGATATCCTCGAAATAGGGATAGATCTCGCAATAGACGCCCACCTCTCTGAGGCGTCTGGCAATCAGCTGCGTGTATTGACTTCCAAAGTCCAAAATGACTATCGGCACTTGTTGCATGGATTTCCTTTTTAATATAGACCTAAGATTTCAAACTGAATATACCACAAAACAATAGAGAGTATATAACCTGCCAATACCGTCCAAGCATACTTCATATGGGAGCCAAAAGTATAGATACCTCGCATCCGTCCCATCACACCCACTCCCGCGGCACTACCAAAACTGATCAAGCTTCCTCCGATACCGGCAGTGAGAGTGACCAAAAGCCACTGATCGAGCCCCATGGGAGGATCGGCTTTTAGGATCGCACTCATCACTGGGACGTTGTCGATAATGGCCGAGATGAATCCCACGCCGATGTTACCCGCTGTGGGTCCGATGATATCGTAGAGCTTGACGATATATTCCAAATAGCCCATGAAGTGGAGTGCTCCTACCGCACTCAAAATCCCGAAGAAAAAAAGCAATGTATCGTTTTCCACGTTTTTCATATTGACGTAGACATCGAAATGGTCATGTTTGTTTTTGCGCTTGTGAAAAAAGGAGTACATCTTCAAAAGCGCCAATCCAAACATCATACCCCACATAGCGGGAAAATGAAAGAGCTGATGACCTACAACCGCGATAAAGATGGTAAAAACTCCTAGCCAGATCACCACTTTGGCCCCGGGTTTGAGCTCCTCTTTGGGTAGACTCGCATCGAAATGAGGCTCGCCTTTTGGCACGAAGAAAGAGAGCAACCAAGCCGTGAGCAGCCATCCTGCAAGAGCCGGCACGAACAGATACAAAAAGTCGACAAAATGGCCTTTACCCGCAGTCCACGCCATCAAAGTGGTGATATCTCCAAAGGGGCTCCAAGCTCCCCCTGCATTGGCGGCTACGACAATGTTGATGGCACCAGGAACTAGAAATTGGGTCTTGGTTTTGTCGATGGTAAAAAGCACAGTGGAGAGAATCAAAGCCGTAGTGAGGTTGTCCGCTACGGGAGATATCCAAAAAGCCAAAGCTCCAGTGATCCAAAAGAGCTTTTTGTAGCTATATCCTCTAGAGACGAGACGATATTTGAGTACATCGAAGACCTTTCTTTCGATGAGGGTCTCGATATAGGTCATCGCCACGAAAAGAAAGAAAAATATCTCTGAAATCTCTAAAATAAGCTTCTCCATCTCGTGATGGAGGGGTGTGGGATCGAGATGGTTGAGGGTAAAATAGATCCCAAGGAGCATAAACATCAGCGTACCGATCAAAAGCGCCGGCTTTGCCTTGTTGATCCGAAATTTCTCCTCGGCCGCTATAAAATAGTACCCCAACACAAAGATGATGAGGTTAAGATATCCTACCCATGTATGGGTCAAGTCAAGTCCATGCATTTACTCTCCTTCAATGTAGTGTGCGCCTATACTTTTGTCTCTTTTTAAAGCGCTTTGTACAATCTGTTTGGCACAAGAGAGCCTGAGCCGAAGGAGATGCCCTATCTCATGGGATTCCATCTGCTCTATTTCACTCAATGCCTCTTTAAGCCCTCTCTTTTTTCTAATGATTCCCACCTTTTGCCACATGATAGAACGCAAACGCTGCTTGAGTGCTCTATCTTCTGGCAATGCCAATGTGAGGGGTGTTTCCTCGAATCTCTTTATCGGTTCTCCTCTGTTTTGTACGAGAGTATCTTCTATAGCCCGTCTTGAAAAGACAAGCCCTTCGAGCAAAGAGTTGGAAGCGAGCCTATTGGCGCCATGCACCCCGGTACAAGCCACCTCGCCTATGGCATAAAGATATTTGACTCCAGACACTTTTCCCCATACATCGGTCTTTATGCCGCCCATCATGAAGTGGAAAGCGGGAGAAATGGGAACCTTGTCGTGCGGTACGTAAAAACCCAGATTTCTAAATTTGTGATAGATGGTGGGAAATCGCTTTTTGAAAAACTCTTCTGTGAAGTTGGAAAAATCGAGATAGACCGAGTGCCCCTCTTTTTGGTGGCGGTAAATAGCTCGTGAGACGATATCTCTAGGAGCCAGCTCTCCTCTTGGATCGTAATCGAGCAAAAATCGACGATTCTCCTCATCCACCACCGTCGCCCCCTCTCCTCGCAAGGCTTCGGTGAGCAATAGCTTTTGGGCCCGTTTGCTGTGTACAAAGACGGTAGGATGGAACTGGGTAAACTCCATGTCTTTGAGCTCGATGCCCTTCAAAGCGGCCAATCCCTGGATATCGGCGCTGATGGTTGTGGCGTTGGTGTGATATTCGTAGAGCGAGCCGATACCCCCGCTAGCAAGGAGGAGATATTTGGCATAAATATCGCTTTGTTCGCTCCCCTTTCGCACCCGCACTCCGTGACAGACTCCATCTTCGATCAACAGATCGACCACCTCAACGCCCTCTAAAAGTTTGGCCGGGGAGTTTTTGAGTAAAAACCGATGGAGCTCCCTGCCCGTGGCGTCCCCTCCGGCATGCAAGATCCTGGGTCTACTATGAGCCGCCTCTTTGGTAAAAAGCAGATTGCCCTTCTCATCCTTGTCGAATTCAAATCCTCTGGCGATCAAATCCTCTATGACCAATAAGGAGTTGCGGCTAAGAATCTCCACAGCCTCCGGATCGCAAAGTCCCGCTCCTGCCTCAAGGGTATCTTGGATATGGCTAGCAATGTCATCTTCATCCACTGCCGTAGCCACCCCACCTTGGGCATAAAAGGTATTGCACTCCCATACCGGCTCTTTGGAGAGTATCAATACTTTTTTGTCTTTGGGAATGTTCAAAGAGGCATAGAGTCCGGCTATCCCCGCCCCTACAATGATATAGTCGTAAATCAATGGTGAACCTTTTGGGGCTCATAGTAGGGATCGGCTTTATATCCACAACCACCGAGTCCCAGCAAAAGTGTTATAATTGCGATATGAAACATCCATCCAATATTTTTTCTCATCTTTTTCCCAATGCCCAAAGATTTCGTGAACATAAATGCTTTCAAAAGCTCGTCTCGCTTTTGCCGCCTTCGATGCAAAAGCAGATTCTTTATATTTATAAAAAAGGGGATACCCTCTATTTTGTCTTGACCCATCCTGGATTTTTGATGGAGTTCAATTATAATAAAAAACATATAAATGAGGTATTAAATCTGCTAGCAAAGCGCTTCGAGGCGTGCAGCGATATCAAAATTTCCCAAATCAAAGCCTACCACAAATACACCCCTCCCGCTCCCCCACCCACACCAAAACCACTACAACGCTACAAAGAGCGGGCCCGTGGGGAGTTTGAGATAGCGACTCAAAACGAAGAGCTAAAAAACATCCTCGAACAGATACGCCAAAGGATCAAAAACAATGCTGAAAAGTAAGCTGCAATCCCTGCCCGATAGCCCCGGCGTCTACCAATATTTCGACAAAGATGGGCGACTTTTGTATATCGGCAAGGCCAAAAGCCTCAAAAAGCGGGTCAAGAGCTACTTTCGCTTCCAAAACGGGCTCTCTCCCGCACCCAACCTCAGTCCCCGAATCTACAAGATGATCACCGAAGTGGCCAATTTGGAGTATATCGTAGTCCAAAGCGAAAACGACGCTTTGATACTGGAAAACTCCCTCATCAAGCAGCTCAAACCAAAATACAACATCTTGCTTCGAGACGACAAGACCTATCCTTATATCTATGTGGATTTCGGCGAGCCCTTTCCCAGACCCAAAATCACCAGAAGAGTGCTCAAAGGCAAAAAGGTCAAATATTATGGGCCGCTGCCCAGTGCGGCTAAAGATATTCTCGACTCTATCTACGAGATCTTTCCTCTCGTGCAAAAAGAGAGCTGCATCAAAGGCAAAAAGGCTTGTCTGTTCCATCAGATGCAAAAGTGCCTAGCCCCTTGCGAGGGAAAAATCGACCAAGTGGAGTATCGAAAGATATTGGAGGAGGCACTGGAGCATATCCACGACAAAAAGCTCCTTTTGGCCAAACTCGAAAAGAAAATGGAAGAGCTGGCCGAGCAGCTACGGTTTGAAGAGGCGGCCAAGCTACGGGATCGCATAGAGCGGATACGCTCTATCGAGCTGACTAGCCAGATCGACCTGGCCAAAGTGGAAAATCTCGATATTTACGCAATAGCAGCGCAGGAAAACAGAGCGGCAATCGTGCGAATGTTCATGCGTGAGGGCAAAGTGATAGCAAGCAGTTACGACACTCTTCGTTTCGACAGCCAAAAAGGCTTCGATATCGAAGAGGCCTACAAACGGGTACTGCTCGGGTTTTATACCCACGAGACCCCTTTGACCTCCTCTACCATCTTGCTGGCCCACGAACTGGAGGAAAAAGAGGAGCTAGAGGAGTTTTTGAGCCAAAAATTTGGCAAAAAGGTGCGCATCCTACACCCAAAACGGGGGGAAAAGACGAAGCTTATCGATCTAGCCCTCCTCAACGCCAAAGAGATTTTGGCCAAGCAAAAACCCCATGAGCCAATCCAAACCGAACTCAAAGAACTTCTGGGACTGCAAAGCGAACCTCATCGCATCGAAATCTTCGACAACTCTCACACTTTTGGATCTAGTCCTGTTGGAGCGATGGTGGTCTATGAAAACGATCGTTTCGACAAAAGTAGCTACCGCCACTACAATCTTGAAAGCGTGGATGAATATGCCCAGATGAGAGAGACCATCACCAGACGCTGTGAGAGCTTTGCCAAAAATCCTCCTCCGGATATGTGGCTCATAGATGGTGGAGAGACTCTTCGCTCCTTGGCCGAAAATATCGCCAAAAGTTTTGGTGTGGATATCGACGTTGTGGCCATCGCCAAAGAGAAGATCGACGCCAAGGCCCATAGAGCCAAAGGCAAAGCCAACGATCTTATTTATACCAAAGATAGAGTGTTGCAACTTTTGCCAAGCGACAAAAGATTGCAGTTTTTGCAACGTCTGCGAGACGAGGCCCATCGCTTTGCTATCACTTTCCATCGCAAACAGAGAACCCAAAAGGCCAAACAGATAGAACTGCTCAAGGCCAAAGGTATAGGAGAAGCGAAGGTACAAAAACTACTGAACTATTTTGGCACCTTTGAAGCCATCAAAGAGGCGAAGCTCGAAGAGCTACAAACCCTTGTGGGCCCCAAAGCGGCCAAAAGTATCAAGGAGCTCTACGCTACAAGATAGCTTCCTTGAGCACCTCTTCGATATGGGTGACCGGGACGATTTGCATATTCTCCACCACTTCG
>Ga0256831_1001015_pt1 | contig 14879 bp, 22 predicted proteins | sample 132544metaG_FD_189087 | JGI IMG/M metagenome (GOLD analysis project Ga0256831, IMG submission 189087) | Hydrothermal vent microbial communities from Lau Basin, Pacific Ocean - 132-544 | ecosystem: Environmental > Aquatic > Marine > Hydrothermal vents | place: Pacific Ocean: Lau Basin | collected...
ATCTTGAAGTAACTCTTATAACTCATATATCTGTACAATTGTACAGATATATGAGTTATAAGAGTTACTTCAAGATCGCTACTGGACCATCAGTATACGTAAGTACAGTAAAGAATATACAGATACGTAAGTACAATAATGAATATACTAGATATGTAACATATCATTTAACACCATTCTAAACAGTACCATAATTACACGTAATATTCGTCAGTTCATTAATGACTGTGAAATATGAACTGATGTACATTCTGAAACAGACCATCAATATTCGCAACATTGTCAGTCTAACCATTAGCATAATGACCATCAAGATACATACCATGACAAACTGAACGATACTTTCAAAAATGTTCAGCTTAATTATCAGTCTAAAACTGACCATAATGTTTGGAATAATTGTAATTTCAATAATTCGCTTAAGTATTGTCAAGATACATACCTTGACGTACTGACTGACAGTTGACTAAATGATATGATTGAGTGTCAGGATGACGCATTGCCTGACAGTTCGGTAAATACTGACATTAATGTCCTGATTGTAAGATGAGTAAGTGTTTAGAGAAATGTAAGGACTGACATTTACTGTAATTGCGTGAATGATGCCTGAGTAAATGGGCTATTAGACTGTCAGAATGTTGTCAACCAAAACCAGTTGAACGAGAAGCGCCAACACTATATGCGTGTTTGATGAAGAGATGTCAACCAAAACGTATTGACAGATGCTCAGCTTGTGTAAGTGCTAAGGTGTTTGTAAGTTGCTGACTTAGAGCGATAGCCTGATGGCGCGGAAGATGCATAAGTTGTGTAATGACAATAAGGACAGTAAGATACGTAAGAGAACAGAGACCAAGACTGACTGAAAAGACATAGCTTAGTGTAATGGCTTGAGTTATCGTAAGATCAGGACTTAGAGTCAATGAATGAGGCTTTGGTAAATGATATAGTTGAGAGTCGGGATGAGCGTTAGCGTGAATTAAAACAAATGTGCGTCTTAATGTGCAGTTTAAAAAGCTTGGTAAAGAATGTCAGTAAAGTCCTGACTGAAATTGAACATAAGTAGTGAACTGAGCGCTAATGTTAGGGATAGCTAGACTGGCTGTAATTACAGTAATTATTGAAATTATGGTCCCTCAGATACTGATCTGTCAGTAGCCGTACTGAGAGGTCTTGAGAGGTCCTGTGAGCTCAATGATATACATTAGCGTCTGTCCTGAACTGGGCGTAAGTCCCGTAATGATTGTACTGAAAGTAAGGAACGTAAGGATAGTAAGATCATTAGAATGTGTAAGGAACGTAAGATACGTAAGGACAGTAAGAACAGTAGGATCAATAGGATACGTACAGACATAAGAGAATGAACATGAGGTACAGGATATGAGTGATATCAATGAAGGAAATAGAGAGGAATGAGCACTGATGCTGTGTCAACTAGTACCAGTTGACTTCTCTATATTGAATGCCTAGTATAGCGTTTCAGCAACTAGTCAACTTGTAGTGATTGACAATTTCCAATGAAGAGAATAGGACATTTAAAAAAATAAAACAGGACAGGAATAAGGAGAGAGAAAAAGGAAAAGAAGAATAGGAAAGGGGGAACAGGATAGGGGCTAAAGAATAGAAAAGGGAAGAAAGAGGCTAGTCCTCCTCATCGTACATTTCCATTACCCACAACTCCCTTCTTAATAATTCCCTTATTGCTATGCGAATGGCCTCTGAACGGCTAGTGAACCTCCCCATCCTGACAAGCTCGTCTATGGCTTCAACGTAAGCCTCTGGCATCTTAACCGTGACCAACCTCATTCTTATCACCTTACTTCAATTGGTGCTCTAATTCTTCAATGAAGTCCTCTACTTCGTCTTGGTCTAATTTCATATGTTCTTTTATGACTTCAGCAACTAAATCGGCCAGTAATTCAGAATCGCTAAGTTCTCCTGCAGTAGCCCAGTCGTATAGCCTAAGTAGTGTGTATATTGCCTTTGGCACTAGTTCGATCAGTTCCGAATCGTCAGCCTTCTCCATTTCTTGGATTAGTTCCTTAAGCTCTTCTATCTTTTCTTTCTTGTACTGTTCTTCCCAGAAGAGACCTATCTGAGATGTAACTATCCCTTCCGCCACCGCGCCTCACCCATGCCACATATGGTTCTAGGGGTTAATAAGCTTTTCGGTCAATATTTGTTGAAATAGAGAATGGTGTAGGGGGCTTATACAATAAATAATGTGTAACCGCAATATTGCAATGGTTCGGTTTAGAAACAGGATGAGGGCTAAAATAATAAACAAGGATATATAACAATACTGTAGGTGTGAGCTGACTTACTGGTCAGTCGGGGAATATAAAAAAAGAACAGGATAATGTACGATAAAGAGAAACAAAGAAAGAAGAATAAGAGAAAGAAAGAAGGATATAAAATAAAGACATGTTAGTAGTATATAAATTTATTGACATACTTGTAATTTCCACTATCATCTGAAAAAGACGTATAGTTGATAGTTTCTATCGGTAGGAATGCTTGCTTCACATGCCATATGTCGTCCTTATCGTCGATCCTCTCTATAATAGTAATTGCCCTTTTGCTTTCACCTCTACACCAATGATCATTGAGTCCTCCTGAATTCTCTAATTTGTCGCACTCTATTTCTTCATCGATTTCCTCGTACTTAATGTACTCCAGTTCGTTGTTCTTGATCCTCTTAATTGCATCGCTGACCTTCTTTGTTAGTTCTTCGTCGTCAGTATACCTCTCTTTTAATTCACTTAGTATTCCTATTACACCGTTCGTACTGGTATACCAACAGTTTCTGTTTTCATATATTGAATCGATAACTGGACAGTCGTCGTCATCGTTGTCATAGTTGTACTTCTCTTCTTCATTTTCTTCTTCGTCATAGACCTCTTCTTCAACCTCTTCATAGAGCTCTGGCAGTCTCTCTCTTAGAAAGTCGATGAAGTCGTAGAGAAAGCCCTTTATGCCGTGCAAGTCCTTGGGCAGTCCATACCTCTCCTTGAACTCCTCTAAAAGTCCTAACTTCTTTAGAACTTGAACTGCTCTTGAGAATAATGCACTCTCACTACAAGCGCACCATCCTTCTAAGAACATTAATACGTCCTTTAGAACACTTCTAACTTCTTCTTCTACTTCAGGAGTGAGCTGAACCTGAACCTTCTTTTCCGCCACCACGCGCCTCACCCATGATCCGATATGGCGTCAGGGATTAAAAGTTTTTCGGTCAACATTCTATGTGACATAGAGTGGGGCGCTGTAGCATATTATAATACAATGTGTTAGCGCGCTGATCGAGCGGTAAGCAGGATATGGTGTGTTATACAATATTATAATATGATTAAACGCGAGTCTGAGGCCCTAATCGGGATGTAAATCTCTATCACCCATCCTGAATCAGGATCGAGGGTTTGTGCACTTGGGCTATACTGGAGAGTGTGCACATGATAGGTTATAAGCCGTAATACCACATGTTTGGCTAATGGCGGAAGCGCAATGATGAAGGGTATGATAGGCGTAGTACCAAGTACGTTCATGACCTCATTAGTGCGTGTTTCGGTACGCTTTCGAAAGGTCCATGCCTGAGGGTCGGGTTCAAGACCTTCGGTCCCCCATAAGGCGCCCTTAAGAATAAAATTTGTCGAATTCTCTACCTTGAGTTTCGCGCGCGGAAGGATCAGAACTAAGGCCTCAGCGTGTGATAGGGGACGCGCGGGCGCGCGGGCGCACGCGTGTTGAAAGCAGGATGAAGCGGAGGAGGATGAGAAAAGAGGGAAGGAGATAAGAGGGATAGATGCTGGGGACAGTGGAAAGAGGAAAGAGAGGAAGAGAAAGGTCCTGGAGAGGGTCGGGAAGAGGGTCCCTAGAAGGGTTTACCAGCGATTTACTGACGCTTTAGGCGGACGACTATTGTGCCGTCGTCCTTGTAGAACTCAGCCCTTACATCCGTGTTCTCATTGATGCCCAGCATCCTGATCCATGATACTGGAATGGTGAGTCTGGCGTAGTCAGGCTTGCCGTAGGCGTTCTTGTGAACGGTTAGACGTACGGTTCTAATCTCATACGGCTGGGACATGATATCACCAGATGTGTACCGTCAGAACCTGTTTAAATTCTGAAGTTAGAGTCTGAGTGCCAAAACCTATATGTTACTGTCGGTTTACCGAGGTATCGGTTGGTATATTGTCCAGACAGGTACCTATCTCGATAAAGGTTCCCGTGGAGGTTAAGGAGGCGTACGACAAGCTGGATCCTGAGAAGAAGGAGTTTGTAAAGATGGTAGTCATCGCGATTATAGCAGGATTGGAGAGGGCCGATATACCGAGGTTTACCGCGGGAAGCCGTCGGGTAGAGGTCAAGCTTGAGGTCGGGGACAGGCTCGCTGAAGTGATGGAGAGAATGGTAGGAAAGTGCATGGATCGTGATAAGGAAGAGAGGCTCAGGGAGCTCATCAGAAAATATGAAGAGAAAGATGAGGTGTACATTCCCGCTAAAGAGGTGGCCAGGATTCTGCGGGGGCTGTTAGACTGACCTCCTGGAGCGGTTTACCGAATACCGTGGTTTACCACGGTGGGTAAACCCGGCCGGACGCCGTTCAGAATAGGCGCGCGGGAGAGCTGTAATACTACTCGGCGCTGTTGAAATTCAGAGAAGAGGAGGGGCGCCTCTGGGGTTAGATGTGTTAGACATGCGACATAGGTGAGCTGGGGCACACTCTATGTGCGTGCGCAGGATTTGGGACGGGGAAGTGTAAGGCGGGAGGAGGACGGGGAGGCTCATGGGCCAAGGATCTTCATCATCCCAGAAGGTCAGAGACCCCCTTTCATCACAGCCGACTATATTTGAGATCGACAGACTTGAGATTAAGTCTTGCTTCTTCGATGTAATCATCAACGGGGTATCCATAGTATTTCCGAAGATCGTCATCAGTTTCTATGCCCAGCATATTGAGGGCGGTTTCACGCAACGTCATAGCATCGTATTTCTTGTACTTGTTGAGAATGTGCTTTATCCTGTCCCTCACAGGATTCGGTAGCTTGTTGCAGTACCCGTCGTCTTGAGATATGATTAACGTGATGTTCGGCCCGCTTACTATCTCGAATTCGTCCAATATGTCGTATATTTCAATGTTGAACGGCCCAAATGTCAACAACGTGAACTCAGTCCTTGTTATCGGCTTCGAATCATACAAGTACTTGACTATGGATCCATCCCGATAGTCCTTCTCATATTGAGATAGGAATATGAGGAAGCTGAGCTTGATCAGCCCTAAAAGAGATCCGCCGTTAGTGTTTATCAAGCATCCAGCGAAGTCCAAGAGAGTGTAGTCATCAGTTAACATTTACACCACCTCCCCTCAGCTCATCCGATACCATGTTCCTCACTTCGTCGAAGTGAACCCTAACAAGATGGAGGAAGAGGCCCCTTCTGGTGAAGCTCCCCATACCGCATATCCCGCAGTAGAGCAAGCCCTTCTTCTCAGCCCTTATTTTCTTTGCTACCTTGACTGCAACCTTAAGCTCATTTTCAGATATTGAGGTCTTCTCTTCTTCATTTAAAGAAACACCGCTTGCGAGCTTTATTGCGACCTTCGCGAGGAGATCGAGATCGGGCTTGTGTACAACTGCCACGCGCCTCACCCGTCTAAGCATTGGTCTCTGCAGATAAAAAATGTTATCTTGATATTATTGCTGTGTTTCGAGGGTATCCTGAACTCCGAGCTCCTTCTTGATCATTGAAATTATCTCGTCCTTGTGGTCGAACCAGTAGTGGTTGTATAAGGCTCTGGGGTGGTATGGGCCTACGTTACAGAGAGTGCAGTACTTGCTTGAGCCCCTAAGGCGCACTATCCTGTTTGCGACCCTGTATACGGCCATAAGCTCCCTTGCAGTAAGTTGCTTGAGGTACTTCGGCTTGACACAGCACTTCGAGGCGAGCCTCATCGCCACGCTGGCGAGGAACTCGTACCTATCCCTGTATTGCATCCTGTAGACCACGTAGTTCCCCAAAATAGAATAGACTGAACATATTCAATATATTTTGTACTAGGACGGTTTGGGACTGGTAAACATTGAGCACCAACCCCAATACATTGCAGAGCCAGGACTCGTCCAGCGAAGCCCAGCTACAGCCAGTAACCTACGAGGTGACGCCGGAGGGCTACGTGATCTCGCTGATGCAACAGCAGGAAGACGAGAGCACTAAGGCAGAGTTTCCCCTCGCAAGCTTCGAGCTGACGTTCGTTAATCCAACAGTAGCAACCGAGGTTTCGAGCACCGATGCGAGCAGACTGCCGGTTGTGCTCAGAACGAAGACCACAACGTTTGAGCTGACGTTTGTGCAACCTACGATAGCAACGGAAGTCGCGAGCACCGACGCAAGCACAAGACCAAGCGTTCTCAGAACCCTGAAGTACATCACGTACGCTCTGCAGTTCATAGGAGCTGTAGTAACCACACAGCTGAACTCAGCCGACTCGAGCAGAGCAGTCTCCCTTCCGCCAGTCCTGTACGTCATCAGCTTCGGCCAGCCCACGGTGCTGACTAAGAACGTCATCGATGTAGGTCAGTTCATTGACAGAGGAGGACTGCTGAGGACGGCCTACGACTTCGGGCTGGGGAGCGACACGGCCAGCGTAGTGCCGACGGATCAGGATTCGTTCTCCTCATCGTCATCTGAGAGCGTTAGGCTTCCAGCAGACGACTCATTCTCAAGCTTAGAGTCAATAACAGAGAGGGACTTCAACCTCTACGACGCTAACAGGGGCATTGACGCTCTGTACAAGCCGTCCGAAGATGCAACTAAGATCGAGGACAGAGTGTACGAGAAGGACATGTCAATAATTGAGAGGATAATGCAGCTCGACTACGTCGGCCTGAGGAGGTTCTTCCTTAGAGACCTAGCAACGGGAACCGATGCGCTGTACAAGGAGGACAGGGATGAAGCGGAGCTTGCGGACACCTTCAGACCGCCCGTGATAGTAGAGAATGAAAGCACCTCGTTAGTTGAGATAGAAAACTTCGTGGTACATCAAGATGAGGACATCGGGACTGGTATTGACGCACTGTACAAGCCATCTGAAGACAGCGGGGCGTTTGTTGAAAGAGAATATGATGTGGTGCTGTACCAGAGGTCTGTGTTCAGGGCAAGCGATCGCGGTTGGATAGAGCTGAGCCTTGAAGAGATCGGCAAAGGGATTGATGCGCTGTACAAGGAGGACAGCGACCTCACGGAGATACGGCAGGAAGCTACAGTTGTGCAGAGGTACTATGACTTAGGCTTCAGCAGGCAGTTCGTGGTGTACAGAGAGTTCAGGCTGAGGGACACGGGGCCTTCGGTTGAGGGAATATACAGGGGCGTGTTCGAGCACGGCTACTTCAGCTCGACGGAGGAGGCTAATATCAAAGAGAATGACAAGGGCGCAATGAGCGACAGCGTCACGTGGAGGCTCATCACCGAGAGGGATGAGGGAACGTTTACCGACAGCGCAATAAGCGACCTCGGGAAGTTCAGGGATATGTACGGTCTGGTTAAGCTCCCTACATTCATCAAAGACATAGGCTACAGGAACGCCGTGTACGCAATACACAGCGAGCTCGAGAGGATGAGGCCGAGGATAGAGGCATGCAGAACTGAGCCTGGAGCCCTGATAACCAGCTCGTGCATAAATTCTCTAGTTGAAACCGTGGTTAAGCTCAGTCTGGACGTTGTGTTCCTCCTGCTGGGAAGCCTCAGGCACGTTGCACCCCTTGACTACACTCCGATGAACTCGCTGAACGATCTGCTGTCCGCAGTTTTCAGCAGAGTAAGGATCTACAACCTAGAAGGGTAGGATATGGCTGATGCAGTCTTGAAGCAGGACCAGGATTTGGGGTCTTCTAGGAGCATAGTGCATGTCCTGGAGAGCAGGATACCCGGGGCCGTGCCCAGAGCCACCATAAACACAGATACCCTTAACCTCATAGCGAAGTCTCTCAGCATTATAGTCCAGTTCGCCATGGGAATACTCTACGCGCCCATGGTCGAGAAAGGTGCAGGTGTTGAGCGTTACAGAGGCGGGGACCAGTACCAGCAGGACGGGAAGTTCGACGACAGCAGGTTTGAGCTCGTGATAGGTTCAAGCGATGTGGGCGGGTTTTCTGAACATTGGAAACTGGAGGTGGTAGAGTGATAAAGAAAGAAGTATGTGGTCAAGAGTTCGACATAGTCGAGAGCGGGGACGTGCTGACGGCCGGCATAAAGAGTCAGAGGAACACGGCCTCCGGTGCAATAGTCAACGCGCTGAACGGTGCCTTCAGCGAACTCAAGAAGTACTACAGCGACGTGACTGGATACATGAATGAGCTCGGGTTCAGCTACTACGCCTTCAGGCTGAAGAGGGTGATGGACAGGATAGAGGAGTGCGCAAACGGCGTCAAGCCCCACTACGCGAGCGTCAGCGACGGAGAGCCCGTGAAACCCGAGCACGTGAACGAGCTGTACGAGTGGCCCAGCAAAGCCGTGAAGTGCGTAAGGGCGATGATGATGTTCATTGACGGCATGAGCCTAGGATCAATAGACCAGTACTTCGAAGGGCTGGATCAGCTCGAGTCGTGCATGGGGAGCATTCCCAGCATTACCGTTAAGCACCTCGACCTGATCCAAGCTGAGCACTGGAACGCGATAGTAAACGCCCTCGAAAACTGTTGCTTCAGCCTGAAGTACAAGGAGCCGACTACAAAGAAAGAGAAAGACGAAATGATGAGGAAGGCCGTAGTATTCCTTTCGATGATGGACGAGACGCCGGAGAGGATACGCAGGGAGCTGGAAGATTGTATAACAGAAGGGAAGGACTGCGAAAAGGCTTACTCCGATGCAAGAAAGTGGATAGTCGAGCACCTCGTTGACAACACGCTGGCCACACTCGAAATAACTCACATTGATGACGTCAAAGCATACATCACAAAGAAGCTTCCTTATGTTAAGCTTGAAGCTATGGTTTCTAAGATTATTGAAACGTCTAAAAATTATAGTCACATAATAGAGAAATCCAACCTAAAGCAAGTTAAGATTGAGGTCAGCGACTACATAGTCGATGAAATACTTGGCTCAGCACATGCAAGCGTAGCCATGGCCAAAGATCTTCTCGAAAAGGGAAATTTTCAGGGCAACGAGTTGTTCAATACGGTAAGCGTAGCCTGTCTAGGGATAGTGTACATAGGACCGATTGTAGGGGCCAACGACAAGTACTTCGTAGAACCTGGCACATGCGATGATGCAAAAACGTACGGCCTCTTAAATGGTCCATCAGTATGTAAGGCAAATCTGCTGTATATAGTTTGGACCGTTCAGTCAGAAATGTACCCTAACGTACTCATACCTGTCGCGCTGATCGCAGTCTACTATGGTTTAGGGTGGATAAGGGTAAACTTCCACGTAGTCATGAAAAGTCTTACCAGCTCAATATCAATATGCATCAAATTCTTCAATGGCGGTATGAAGTGCTTCACAGTTGGCGGTAGCTACGGACTGAACAGAACGGCTGAGCTCTATGCTGACATGTACGGAAACATCTCAACCACAGGATTTGAAGAAACCAGGCCCATTATACTACCCTAAGGAGGGATAGAGGATGGAGTTTGACGTCGTTTTCCATATCGGCAACAAATACATGCTAATGGCAAGGAGACAGCTGAACATAGGAGATGCGTGCCTGAAGCACGCATTCGAAGTCATAGCGGACGTGTTTGGCTTCGATGTAAGAGAGCTCACAGACGACGGCATACATATAATGAGAATGAGCCTAGAGGAGTTCAAGGATAGGTTCATCAAGTTCCTCAGGATAGTTCCAGAAGAGAGCAAGTTCTGGGCCTTCGTGCTCTACGGCGCGTTCTGCGACTGCGGGAGGGACTGGCAGTACAGAGCGCTGGGCTTTGCGCCGATCGTGGTAAAGGGAGCCAGCATAGCGAGGACTGGTGACCCACAGGAGATCATGAGGAGGGCGATGATATTCAGGGCTATAGCAGGGGAGTTCGAGAGGGTCAGAGATATCGTGTATGAGAGGGCCAAGGAGCACTCCGAGTTTAAGCACTACGTGGCTATGATCAGGGGGAGTAAGTGATGGCCACTAATGAGGAGCTCGGACTGAACATCTACATACCGCCAATCGTGTACACGGCGTACAAGAGCTGCACTAATGTCAACGTGTATAAGATGCTGGTATGCATTGGGAAGGTTATGTACAAGTACGCCGGGGCCACCATGTTCAACAGACAGCTGGGCGAGCTCGTGATCTACTCTAAGGGGAGTGAGAGCGACGTCAAGAAGGCCCTGAGCGACTGCTGTAAGAGGAAGTGCGGATGCGACGTCCTGGAGCCCGCATACAGGTTCGAGACAGCGAGAGAGATAGTGTGGGAATTTGTGAGCTTCAGGATAGTGTTCAGAAAGTGATGTCTGTTTTTTGAAAAATCAGGATGGACCTGAAGAACCGTCGTAGACCCTTATAGTCATTGTTACCTGGGTTGCAGATACCGCCTCCAAGAACAAGCTGTACATGGCCTCGACGGTCTGTATGCCCATGCTACTTCCCAATACAATATTATACAATGTGCTTTGCTAATATTGCAGGGATGGAGCGTTGAGCGCCCAGAACCCTGAGTCTAAGATCAATCCCGACATTATGAAGAGGATAGTGCAGTTGGCCCCATGCATAGCCAGGATAAAGGAGGACCTAGAGTTGAAGAACGAGAAGCTGGTTCAGGGCGCCCTATTCCTTGCTCAGTACGACATAGACTTCGCCAACATGAGGATGGTCAAGTACACGCTGGGAGGGATACCTATAGTGGCCGATGACTGGGTTATGAAGCCAGATCCGTGGAGCGACACCGTCCACAAGGCGTATGTGCTCAGCATCCTGTACGCCAATGCACCGTGCTATATGGAAAACGTAGTCAACAGGGTAAAGTCGAGACCAAAGGAGTCGTTCGCAATGATAGCACAGATACTGTGCACGGTGCTCAACATAGCGTGCAGGGAGTTGGAAGGCCAGAGCTTCGAGGAGTTCATGAAGAAGATGGGGTTCAGAATAGAGGAGATCGAGGCACCTTAATCCAATGTTTTTATCAGCTCAACAGCTGCATAGAGCCAGTTGAACTTTGGTAGCAGAACGTTCATCCTGTACTCCTCCAGCTTAGCCTGGTACTCGTCGTAGCTGTCGAGTATCTGTTCAGCCTTATCTACAGCATCGTCAACGTCAACCGCATGGCCGTAGCCGACGTGTATGTGGTTGCCCGGAAGTGGCTGAACCTTAGGACCATTCTTAGCTGCTACGAAGTCCGGGACATAGTCAGCCCAGCCACAGCATTTATGAGCCAAGCAAGGCTTACCGCGACCTAAGGCCTCGAGGCAGTTGAGCTCGAAGGCGCCCCCACGGCTGAAGTTGAGCGTTATGTCGGTCAGGTCGAAGAGCGCCATCTTCTCGTAGTCGCTTATCCAGCCGTAGATGTTAATGGCACCTAGGTGTCTGACCTCTTCAAGCTCGGGTGGGTTGGGACCGTAGGTCTTAAGTACCAGGACGACGTCGTCCCTTCTGCGCCTAAGCTTCTCGTAGAAGCGCTTCACTTCAGGCCATCCTTTTCTCATGGGAGAATGCCAAAGCCAGAACAGTATAATCCTCTTGCCGGTCCTCATCTTGTACTGGTATAGCTCCCAGATGTTCTGGCCTACCATGTAGTTCAGGCTGGAGTGCCAGAAGTTCGGCAGGAGGTACCACTCGAAGTCAAGGCCATGGGGGACCACGTGAACTGGCCTCTTAACCCCGCTGTTGACGAAGGCGTCCCTAGAGAACGTGCTGGGAACGGCTATGGCATCGAAGAGGTTGGCTATCTCGACGGCCTCCTCGCTTAGGCGGTCAGAGTCAGCTACCTCAACCGCGATGAGTCTGTCGAACTTCTTCCTCCACCACTCATAGCCCTTCTGGTCAAAGGTTCCGTACTTCTTGAAGCGGAGGCGCATCAGCTCGCTCATTATGTAGAACGCGGGGTGGACAAAGGTAGGCAGAGGTACGGTGGGGTTGAATCCTGGGAAGGCCCTCTCGTCAATCTCATTTATGTTACACTCAATGAATCGGTTCTGTATGTAGCGCATGTACTCGATATGCTTCTGTGCCACTAAGGTGAAGCTGACCCTGTGCCATTTAGGGTAGACGTAGTGCATGTAGCAGCGGCCGCTAATACGCACCGTGTGTATCCTGTCTATGGCCCTTTTGATTGGGACAATGTTGCTGAAAATCAGGCTGTCCGTGTAGCGGTTCAGGTCAAAGTGCATCCTTCAAACCTTTAGCTGATTAGAAAAAAGGCCCGCTAATATCATACTGGGAAGAGGATGGCCACGATACAGGTCTACTCGGATACCGTGACAACCCAGCTCAACACGGAGGTCACCGTGATAGAGATCCAGGGCGATGCCTCACCCTACGGTCTGGTTGAGGGCTACATTGACCTCAGCCAGATGCCCAGCGATGCAACCGTGGTCATAAGGGAGTACATAGGAATCGGGAGCACTCCCGTGCTGTTCCTACAAGCAACGGTAGATGCGACCCTAACCGCCAAGATGCTCAGGTTCCACAGCAAGGCGTTGCCTAACGGCGGGAGCTACAAGGTCACCATAGAGCAGACGGCTGGAACCACGTTCAGCGTACAGTACTGGTTTGCCAAGACCGGGCTGACCTGAATCTGAGCTTTTGAGGTCTCGGATGACCTAAGCTGGTAAAAGGAGGCTGGAAGTCATGGCTAATCCCTTTGGCGACTTCCACAGGATAATCACAGTAAGCGAGATATGGAAGTTCGACTATCCTGATGAGGATCTGCAGGAAGAGATATACAGGATGCTGAGGAGCGGGGCGCCGATAAGCAAGGCAATAATGGTGTACGAGGAGAGCACAAAGGACATAGTCAAGTACAGGAGAGTCAAGGGCAACATACTGCTGTATGAGGGGATCAACTACATGTGGAACTGCATAGTGAACGGACAATGCAGTCCGCCGTTCGACAGCAACAACACGCACCTAGGCGTGGGGGACGGCACAACCGCTGAAGACCCGACCCAGACTGGGCTCCAGGGCACGAACAAGTACTACAAGCAGGTGGATGCCGGGTATCCGCAGGTCAGCACGAACGCCTTCATAGCCAGGGCTACCTTTGGGCCCGACGAGGCCGTTTTCACATGGAACGAGTGGACCGTGGCGAACGGCCCAGACGACACGGCAACGAACCTCAACAGGAAGGTCGTTAACCTTGGTACAAAGAGCAACACGGCCACGTGGGTATTAGCCGTGACATTGCTGATACAGTAGTGATAGAAATGGTCAAAGCCGTAAAGTACAAGCTGTACAACTGTGAGGTGCATGAGCTGGAACCTCTGGACCTCATAACAGAGGACTACATCAAGTGCATACACAATACTGTCCGCAACCTCATTGAGGTTTTTGAGGCGCTCAAAAAACAGCTCGATGAATTAGGAGAGAACCCTTAGCATGGTCCTGATGTTTTCCTCTATTTCCCTGTTCAGCTTCGTTAAGAGATATCTCCAGCATTCCTCATCCTCATCTGTGCATATCGTCATTATTCTGCTGAGCTCGTTCCTTATGCTCTCAAGTATGTATATGCATCTGTAGTTCATGGTTCATCACCTCGAGGCGCTTATCTCGAGGTAGACCTCGACGTCCGTGTCTGGAACCCTGGCCCTCACCCACCTGAAGGCGTTGTCGTTGAAGGCCACAACGCCAGACCCGTTGACCGTGTTGTCGTACCTTGCGAACCAGTTAACGCCGTCGTTGCTGACCTCTATGATAAGTGTAGCGAAGGTATCGGTATAGTATGCCACGTTAACATTGGGACGGCCGTCAACGATGAGGGACAGCTCGACCCCGCTGGTGTTCTCATTAGCAGTTACGTGGATGCTAGTGCTCACCGGTGTGAAGGCGTTGGCGACGACGACGCGGACGTTGCCGTACTGGTCTGTCGGGCCCGCTATGATGATGCCTCTAGAAAGAGCATCGTAGAAGGCCTGCTCTATGGTCTGTCTGGCTGGATCCAGGATTACGGCAACGTCAACCCTAGGCTCACTTGAAGAGAGCGCATCGTAGAAGGCCTCCTCGATCTTGTCCTGGGCCGGAGGGAAGATGTCATAGATGTTGACCGGGTCCTCGTCCTTAATCACGCGCTTGCCCTGCACGTAGAGATCCCCGTCGAAGAAGCCTAGGTAGCCGTAGTATGCGTAGAAACGATGAGTCGGGTCGCCTATGTCCAAGGCTAGGTCGTACTCGGGTATGATGTTCTCTGTAAGGTGCTCTGGGTCGAAGGGAGTGCCGACCTCGCTTATGCGCTCGTCCAGCTCGTTGAGGGCGCTGACTACGGCGTTGGCCCACGCACTCGTTGCGCGGGTGAACGGCTTAACGTAGAGGCGGTCGTACTTCCCCATACTGAACCCCTCCCTGCACTAGCTCACTTGTAGCACCATAAGCTGAAGATGCCGTCCTGTTTGTGCTGACAGTCCCTGAACCCCAGCCAAGTCATGAGCCTAGTGAGAGTTACAGGATGGAGCACGTGGAAGTGTTGCTCATCGAGGAGGGCGTTGGGATCGTCGCATATCACGGTCTCTATATACACACCTCCACTAGGACGGAGGACCCTGTAGACCTCCCTGAGGGCCTTCGGGTACTCCACTATGTGCTCCAAGACCTCGAGCATGATTACGACATCGAAGCTGTTCGGCGGGAACTCCAGAGCTTCGGCGTTCATGATGAGGTGTGGGTAGTCCTTACGCCTGTCCGGAGGCTCTACGATATCCACACCCCAGTAGTTCCAACTGTACTTCGACTTTGGGAAGTTCTCGTG
>Ga0256831_1001016_pt1 | contig 14871 bp, 13 predicted proteins | sample 132544metaG_FD_189087 | JGI IMG/M metagenome (GOLD analysis project Ga0256831, IMG submission 189087) | Hydrothermal vent microbial communities from Lau Basin, Pacific Ocean - 132-544 | ecosystem: Environmental > Aquatic > Marine > Hydrothermal vents | place: Pacific Ocean: Lau Basin | collected...
GAAAGTTCGTCTATACAGCCCCAACCCGGTCCCTCATTTGGGAGAAGTTCAGGGAGTTTAGAGAGTTCTTTAAACAGGTGGGAGTGAGAACGGGAGACCTGATAGAGGAGCTCTCCGAAATTACCCAGCCGGCAGTTGTCTGCACGTACGAGAGCCTCCTCTCTGCTGCAAGGAACAGAGCGAGGTGGTTTGAGGAGGCGGGAGCTCTCGTCATCGACGAGATCCACATAATCAGGGAACCCTCAAGGGGAGCGGCTATAGAGGAGATAGTGAGCTACGCACTGGAGGAGGGAATCCCCCTCCTTGCCCTCTCTGCAACGGTTCCGGGAGCTCCCGAACTGGCAAATTGGATAGAGGCGGAGCTCCTCTTAGAATCTGAGTGGAGGCCCGTTCCTTTAGAGAGAAAGGTTTTAAACCTGAGGAAGTTCTTAAGCAAAGTTAAACTGCCGAAGGGAACGCCGGAAGAAAAGGTAGTTGCAACGGTTGAAGAGCTGAAGCTGAAAGGTAAAACTCTCGTTTTTGTTCCCAGAAAAGACTTAGGGTGGCAGGCTCTGCAGGTTGAGAACGCACTCTTCAAAAAGAGGGTTTTAAACGAAACTCTCCCATTTATTCCAGAAGAAGGAGAGAAGGGGAGTGTGGCCTTTCACAACGCAGACGTTCCACAGGAAGAGAGAGAAGTAATAGAAAAGGAGTTTAAAGAGGGGGAACTTGAAAGGCTCTACGCCACACAGACCCTTGCCTACGGAGTAAACCTGCCGGCAGACAACGTTGTAATTTTCGTAAGGGGAAGTTTTGACAGACTTACCCTTAGGTACAGGTTCTTTCCGGACCCTTTAACGATTCTCCAGATGGAGGGAAGAGCCGGCAGGTTTGGACTCTCGGAAAAGGGTTACTCGTACATAGTAGTAACCGGAGCCAAAGAGAGTGCTCTGGAAGAGGCACTGAAAGAGGAACTTGAGATGCCCTTCTCAACAGCCCTTTCCTCGGGAGTTGAAAGGGAAGGAAGAGCCTGCCAGAACAGGAGAAAGTCAACGCTGAGCCTGATGCTCCTAGGACCCCTCGTAAGGTACGGCAGCGGGTGGAAAAGTGCACTGAGCAAAATGTTCAGCCTGAAAAAGAACCCACTGCTCCTTAAAGAGGTTGAGGAGATACTGGAAGAGCTAAACGAAATGGGGTTTCTCTCGGGAACGGAACCTGCAGAGATTACGAAACTTCTGGTCTCCTCCTTCGTCTCCCCCTACTGCTACGCCCAGTTTAAAGAGAGATTAGCAGCCTCTGAGGAGCTCATCTATGAGAACCCGACAGTCGGCTACAGTTTCGTACTCAGGCCGTTCATAAGAAAGGAGTTCAACCCGAAAAGCGTTGAGATATTCACAGGAGAGGGTTTCTTAAGGGAGTCGGAAAAACTCTTAAGGCTGGTTGAGGAGAGAACAGGAGTAACGGCAGAGGACAACTGGGAGGTTCTTGCCTTCTACGCCTCAGGGGGGTTCTTCCCCTTCAAGAACGTTGCAAGGCCGCCGGGGGAGCTCTCCACCCTTCCCCCAGAGAGCTCCCTCCTAGGTCAGCTCCTCTGCAGGCTCAACATTTTTGACTTTGAAACGGTACACAGAGCAGTAATGATGGTAAGGAGCGGAATTCCCTTTCAGTTCTCTCTCCTTGGAAGCGTTAAGGGACTTGGCTACATGAGGGGAAACGCCCTTGCCGAAGCCGGAAGGCTCCTTAAGTACCACTCGGAAGTACCGCTGATAAACGGAATTAGGGAGCTCCAGGAAGAGGCTCTTGAAGCCCTCAGAGAGGCTCTCTCTTTCAGGTACGACACGGTTCAGCAGGTAGAGAGGGAGGTTAAGCTGATTGTTAACGCCGTTCAGGGGATTAAATTTCCCCTGGGGGATGAGAGGCTCCTTAAGTTCCTGGCCTCTCTCTTTGTAGGAAGGAGAGAAGCTTTAAAACTTACAAAAGAGAGAGCTCTGGAGGTGCTCTTTGAGAACGTCACGGGGAAAGAGGAAGCTTAAGGTAAAAATTGACGGAAAACCGGTTGAGTTTGAGGTAGGAAACCAGGCTGAAGGAACATCAACAACCGGGCTTTTACGGCTCATAGAGTACCGCTACCTCTTCCCTGAAAGGTCAATAAAGTACGTTGAGAGGAAAGGGGAAAAGCTCCACCCCTCAAAGGTTGACGAGATAAAGAACCTTGAAGAGCTCAACATAGTAACAGAACCTGCCCAGAACATGATAAGGAAACAGATAGAGCTGGCCCTCGTAGCCCTTGAAGGAATGAAGAACGCCATAGACCAAATAGTCTCAGACTGGTACACAAAACCGGAACTTGCAAAGCTCATGCTCCACAACCTCCTTGACTCCCTCGACTGGACCGTGAAACTGGTTGACACCGGCTCACGGATCCTTCCCCTCTACGAGGGGATAGACGAAGAGATAGCAAAACTGGAAGACGCCGTTTTCAGGCTAGACGACCTTATGTACGAAGGAAAGGAAGAGGAGGCCCTGAAAGTTCTTCAAACAGAAGTTAAATCTGCAGTTGAGAAGTGGATCTCTTTCCTAAGGAACCTTGTTCAGTTCGTTAGGTCTGCGCCGGAGGAGACCCATTGATACTCCCCTGCCTCCTCTCCTTTGTACTGGGGCTCTTTATAGGAAGCTTTTTAAACGTCTGCATCTACAGGATTCCGAAGGGGGAGTCGGTGGTCTGGCCTCCCTCCCACTGCCCTCACTGCGGAGAGAGGATAAAGCCCTACGACAACATTCCCGTAATCAGCTACCTCCTCCTGAAAGGCAGGTGCAGAAGCTGTGGAGAGAGGATAAGCTGGCAGTACCCGGCAGTAGAGCTCTTAACCGGAGTACTGACTGCAGCAACGGTCTGTAAGTTTGGAGTTTCACTCTCAAGCCTCTACTACCTTCTGTTAGTTTACTACCTGATAGTCGTTTCGTTTATAGACTTAAAAACCATGGAGGTTCCCGTAAGGTTCAGTTACGGAGCTCTCCTTCTAGGCCTGCTACTCTCTTTCTTCGTTCCTCACCACTCCTTTAAAGAGGCGGTGTTTGGAGCCTCTTTCGGAGCGGGAGTCATCCTCTTCATTATAGAGACCTACTACGTCTTTACGGGAAAAGAGGGAATGGGATACGGAGACGCCAACATAATGGCAGTTGTTGGGGCCTTTTTAGGGTGGAAAAAAGTTCTCCTGACCCTCTTCTTAGCCTCCTTGATTGGCACCGCCGTAGGAATAACCCTTATACTTTTAAGGAGAGGGAACAGGGAAAAAGCCATTCCCTTCGGCCCTTTCATTGCGGCGGGAGCTCTCATATCACTTTACTTTGGAGACAGGCTGATAAACTGGTACCTAGGAGGGTTGGGGTTATGACAACCTTTATAAAGAGGGCAGAACACTTCCTTATGAAGATCTCAGACCTTTTCCTCCTCGTAATAACCTTTACCCTCCTTGTCATCTCAATAATCCTCTTCGTTGAGTTCCTCCTCCTCTCACCCAAAATGATCCACATTGAGGAGATAGTTCTCTCGGGGCACATAAAAGACGCAACAGAGAGCCTAAAAGAGCTCATTTCCCCGCTGCTGATGTTCGTAATCGTCGTTGAACTCGTCATAATGCTTATAAAACACCAGCCGAGAATCGTATTTGACGTTCTACTAATTGCAATAGCAAGGGAGATAATAATCTCAGGTCACGACTTCAAAAACGTTTTAATGGGAACAGTTTCCCTCCTCATCCTCTTCTTCATCAGGAAGTTTCTCACCCTTAAGAGCATACCTCCCGGAACTGCAGTAATTATTGACCCGTACATAACGATAGAATCGCTAAACGAGATGTTAGACGTTCACATTCCCTTTGAGGAAGACAAGTACCTGATAGACCTGATAGAGAGGATCGCAAAAGAGAGGGGAATCGTCCTTAAAAAGCGGAAAACGATAGACATAGCAAACGTTAAAATTGAAATACTCGACGTTGACGAGAGAGGAAAACCGATACTGGTAAGGGTAATAAAGACCGCATGAAGAGGCTGGGAGTTGATCTTTCTCTCCCTGAAGGGAGCGTTTCTGTTGAAGTTAACGGAGAGGTGGTTTCATCTGTAGCGTGGAGGAGACCAAAACTACACGCAGAGGTTGTCTTCAGCCAGATAGAGAACGCCCTGAAACTGGCAGGGGTGAAGAGGGAAGAGATTGAGGAGGTTGTCGTCTCTTCAGGCCCCGGGTCTTTTACAGGAGTGAGACTTTCAATTTCCGTGGGAAAAGCCTTCAAGGAGTGCGGAGTAAAAGTCCTCTCCTCAACAACCCTGAAAGCCCTGAAACACGGCTACGGCTCCCTCGGCCTGACCCCCGTTCCGACCATTCCGGCAAGAAGGGGAAAGTACTACACCGAACTAAAGGGAAGAGAGGCCGACCTGACGGCAGAGGAGATTTTGAAAGAGCTCTCCCTGCTGAAAAACCCCCTTATAGTCTGGAAGGGGGAGCTCCCCCTACAGCTTAAAGAGTTCCCAAACGTTGAAGAGAGAGCTCCCCTCTCAACAAAGCTCCTCCTGATCCCCCGGGAGGAACTCTCACCCCTTACCTTCCACTACGTAAGAGATCACGATGCAAAACCTCAGTGTAGAAACCTTTAAAGAGGAACACCTATCAGATATACTTAAGTTAGAGAGGGAACTCTTTGAAGAACCCTACTCAGAGGAGACGCTGAGGAGAGAGTTGGAACTTCCCTTTTCACTCGGCCTCGTCGCAAAACTCAACGGAGAAACCGCCGGCTACTGCCTCGCCTGGCTGATAGGTGAAACCTGTGAGCTCCACAGGATAGGGGTTAAGAGGGAGCTCCAGGGAAGGGGTATAGGAAGAGCTCTGCTGAAAACCCTCCTTCAAGAAGCCGCCGGAAAGGGAGCGAAAGAGGTAATCCTTGAAGTGAACGAGAAAAACCGAAAAGCTATTTCACTCTATAAAGCCTTTGGCTTCTCAAAAGTTTCAGAGAGGAAGAACTACTACGGAGACGACGGCGCTTTCATAATGAAACTCAATCTTTAGGAGGAAAAAATGCTGAGGGACGAAGACCTCAAAGCCCTTGCAAGGGAAAAGTTCCACCACTTCAAGACACTTGAGAAGAAACACCAGGAGCTTGACGACATAATAGACAAAATGGAAAAGAAGGCGGTATTAACGCCGAAAGAGGAGCAGGAGCTTGAGAGAATGAAGAAAGAGAGACTTCGCCTGAGAGATGAGATGATGCTCCTTATGAAGAAGGCAAAGGAGGAAGCTGAGAATGAGAAGTGATGTTTTAAGGGAGTTCGAAAAGCTTCCGGCAAGAGCCCTCATGATGGCAACGGGGCTCCAGAGAAAGGACATAGAGAAACCACTCATTGGAATCATCTCAAGCTGGACAGACCTTGTTCCCGGCCACGCCGACATGTTCTCACTTGAGAGGTTTATAGAGAGGGGAGTTGCAGCAGCAGGTGGAACCCCCTTCATCGTTCGTGTTCCTGCCATCTGCGACGGTATAGCTATGGGACACGAGGGGATGAGGTTCTCTCTTCCCTTAAGGGAGCTGATTGCAGACGCCGTTGAAGACGTTGTTACAGCCCACCAGCTTGACGGAATAGTTCTCTTAACAGCCTGTGACAAAATAACTCCCGGAATGCTGATGGGAGCGGCAAGGGTAAACATACCGGCAATAGTTGTAACCGCCGGCCCCATGCTTGCAGGAAGGAGAGGAAAGGAGAGGTTAGACCTCGTTACCCATACCTTTGAAGCGATAGGAAGGTACAAGGCAGGGGAGATAACTTTAGAGGAGCTCTTAGAGCTTGAGGGAGCGGCCTGTCCGTCGTCTGGATCCTGTCAGGGAATGTTTACGGCAAACACAATGGCCTGCCTGACAGAAGCCCTGGGAATGTCACTTCCCTACTGCGGAACGTCTCCTGCACCGCTGGCTGAGAAGAAGAGAATCGCAGAAGCCTCTGGAGAGAAGATAGTTGAACTTGTTAAGAAGGGAGTAAAGGCAAGGGACATCCTCACCCCTGCAGCATTCAGGAACGCCATAAGGGTTGACTTAGCCCTAGGAGGTTCAACCAACACAGTTCTTCACCTGCCGGCAATTGCCCACGAGGCTGGAGTTCCCTTTGAGATAAAGCTCTTTGACGAGCTCAGCAGGGAAACCCCCAAAATCTGCTCAATGAGGCCCGGCGGCAAATACCTGATGGAAGACCTCCACTACGCCGGCGGAATTCCGGGAGTTATGAAGAGACTCTTTGACAAACTTGAAAGCAACCCAACAGTTCTTGGAACAGATATAAAGGAGATTGCAGCGGCAGCAAAGATATGGGACGAAGATGTAATCAGGCCGGTAGACAACCCCTACAGCCCCGAGGGAGGAATTGCAATCCTCTACGGCAATCTGGCGCCAGAGGGAGCCGTAATCAAGCAGGGAGCCGTTTCAGAGAAGATGAAGGTCTTTACAGGAACGGCCAGGGTCTTTGACTGCGAGGAAGACGCGATGAAGGCCGTTATGGAGGGCCAGATAAAGCCGGGAGACGTAATAGTGATAAGGTACGAAGGGCCAAAAGGGGGCCCTGGAATGAGGGAGATGCTTGCAGTTACAGCAGCCGTTATGGGAATGGGACTTGGAGAGTCTGTTGCCCTCATAACAGACGGAAGGTTCTCAGGTGGAACCCACGGCCCCTGTATAGGCCACATCTCCCCTGAAGCGGCAGAGGGAGGCCCTATAGGAGTTGTTAGAGACGGAGATAAGATCCACATAAACGTTCCGGAGAGGAGGTTAGAGCTCCTCATTAGTGAAGAAGAGCTAAAGAAGAGGCTCTCTGAGTTTAAGCCGAAGCAGAAGGAGATTAAGTCAAAGCTCTTAAGGAAGTACGCAAAGCTTGTAACCTCTGCAGCAAAAGGCGCCATTCAGGACGTTTAAAAGAGGGGAGGGAGCTCCCTCCCTTTCATCCCTGAACCTAAAAAGGAGAATGCCTTGAAGTTTGTAGTCTTTGGAGCCGGAGGAGTTGGAAGTTTCTACGGCGGAATGCTTGCAAGGTGCGGCCACGAGGTTGTCTTCATAGCAAGGGGCAAGCATCTCAAAGCTATGAAAGAGAAAGGGTTAACCGTTAAAAGCTTTAAGCACAGAGAGTTTACGGTTAAAGAGGGTGAAAAGGTTAAGTTCACAGACAGACCGGAAGAGGCCGGAAAGGCAGACGTTGTTTTAGTCTGCGTAAAGTCTTACGACACAGAAAAGGTTGCTCCTTTAATAAAACCGATGCTGAAAGAGGATACAGTTGTCGTTTCCGTTCAGAACGGAATTGAGAACGAAGAGATTCTGGCAAAGTACTTAGGGGAAGAACACGTTTTAGGGGCAACCGCCTTTATAGGAACCTACGTTTCTGAGCCCGGAACCGTTGTCCACGAGGCTGCGGGGCTTTTAGAGATAGGGGAGCTCTCCGGAAAACCCTCTGAAAGGGTTGAGAAGTTAGTTGAAGAGATGAAAAGGTGCGGAATTGAAGCAAGGGCTTCTAAAGACATCAGGTACACCCTCTGGAAAAAACTGGTTTGGAACGTGGCGTTTAACCCTTACTCCGTAATAACAAAGGCAACCGTTGGGGAGATGCTGGAGCTCCCCGAAACCTATCAGATCCTAAAGAAGCTGATGGAGGAGTGCTACGCCGTTGCAGAAGCCCACGGGGTAAAGCTTAAACCCAAAATCATGGAGAACTACTTAAAGTCCTCCCCAGACCTTATGAACTACAAAACCAGCATGCTGTTAGACTTTGAGAGGGGAAAGCCCATAGAGCTTGAAGGGATAACGGGAGCTCTCATAAGGAAGGCAGAGGAAAAGGGAGTAGAAGTTCCCTACAACAGGTGCGTTTACGGAACCGTTAAGCTACTGACGAAGAAAAGAGATCAGGAGAGGAGTTCTTCGTAAAGTTTTAAGTGTTCTTTCACAGCGTTTTCAAGCCTGAATCTCTCCGATCTCTTCCTTGCTAAAACAGACTTCTCTTCCCAAACTTTCTCGTCCGTTAAAAGCAGCTTGAGGGACTTTACTAAGAGATCTATGTTCTCCTCACAGACGAACCCAGCCTCACCTACCACTTCAGGAGCAGAACCGGAGTTCAGACACACAACCGGAAGCCCACATGCCATAGCCTCGGCAAAGACAAGACCAAAAGTCTCATACTTCGACGGCAAGAAGAAAACGGACGACGAGGAGTAGAGTTCTGGAAGCCTTTCTCTTCTAACCGCTCCTAGAAAAGTAACTCTTACTTTCAGCTTTTCAGCAAGCTTCTCCAGCTTCTTTCTTTCAGGCCCTTCTCCCACAACTAAATACTCGAAATCTACAAACTTTTGAACCTCAGACACTACGCGAAGTCCAAACTCGAGATTCTTCTCAGGAGCTAGCCGTGTTACAGTTATAACCCTTCTACAAAAAGAAGCCTTCTGAGAGCTAAAGAAGTAATCCGGTATTCCCGGATGTATAACCCGAAGGGGAACATCACTAGGAAGGAAAGGTCTGTAGGTTTCGAGCTGGTAGTTTGATACAAAAACCATAGCGTCAGACTGCCTTGCCATAAATCCAACAAGAAGTTTTGCAATTTTTCCGTTGTCAAACTTTACAGAGTGGTAGGAAATGTGCATGGGATCAATGTGAACCGTTCCTACAACAGGTTTTTTAAAGTACCTACCCATCATAACTGCTATCATTCCGGCAGTAAAAGGTTCATGGTAGTGAATAACGTCGGGAGCAAACTGTTCAACTTCCCTTATAAGGTTAAGACTCGGTAAAACAAGCTCTGCCCTGTCATAAAAGGGATACCTGAGACTGGGAAGACTAAAAATTCTAAACTCATCCTTAAGGCGACTGTCTACTGCTTTTCCAGTTACTACCAGAACTTCGTGCCCCTGTTTTTTTAGACCAAGAGCTAAATCGTAAACAACTTTTGTCCCTCCTCCCATATCGAGCCTAAAGTTGTCTGTAAATATAGCTATTTTCAAGTTTCCCCCTTAAAGGAAATTCTTTTATTATATTTATTGCTATTGAGACAAATTCAACTAAAGGAGTTAGTTAGAGGATGAAGAAAAAGAAAATAGGTTTCTGGGAGGCCTACTCAATAGGCGTTGGAGGAATGATAGGAGGAGGCATTTTTGCCGTTCTAGGCCTCACAATTCTGCTAGCAAAGGGAGCCGCCCCCATTGCCTTCCTGTTTGCAGGGATGATAGCTCTTTTAACGGCCTACTCTTACGCAAAGCTCTCCGTAAGGTACCCAAGCGAAGGAGGAACCGTTGAGTTTTTAGTTAGGGGATTCGGAAACAACTTTTTCACCGCCTACATGAATACTCTCCTCCTTGCCAGCTACGTGATAATGCTTTCACTCTACTCGTACGCCTTTGGAAGCTACGGTTCAGCCCTTCTCTTTGGCCACGAGGTTCCGCTGGTTAAAAAGCTCCTCATAGTAGGGGTCGTCTCATTCTTTGCTTTCCTTAACTTTTTAGGAGCTTACGTAAGTGGAAAAGCAGAAGACATAATGGTCTTCGCGAAGTTGGGCATTCTCCTCTTCTTTTCGGCTTTAGGCTTTCTAACGGGAGACTTTTCAAAGCTCTCTCCGGAACACTGGGAGAGTTTCCTAAAGATAATGGTGGGAGGACTGATAATCTTCCTTGCATACGAAGGCTTTGAGCTGATAGCAAACACTGCAAAAGACGTTAAAGATCCGGAAAAGACGCTGCCTAAAGCGTACTACGCAAGCGTTCTAACGGTTATAGCAGTTTACGTTTTGGTATCGGCAGTTGCAGTGGCCAACCTCACCTACGAACAGGTCGTAAAGTACAAAGACTACGCACTGGCCGTTGCAGCAGAGCCTTTCTTAGGAAAGTTCGGCTTTGTTCTAATTGGCATAGCAGCCCTCCTCTCTACGGCTTCTGCGATAAACGCAACCCTCTACGGAAGCGCAAGGGTAAGCTACCTTGTGGCAAAGCTGGGAGCTCTCCCCAAAAGCCTCAGTAAAAAGGTGTGGAAAGAAGGAACGGAGGGTCTTTTAATACTTGCAGTTCTAACAATCTTCTTTGCAACTTTCTTTAACCTTGAGAACATCTCTGTTGCAGGAAGTTTCGGCTTCCTCTCAATATTTGCAGCAGTAAACCTTGCAAACTTTAAACTCTACAGGTACACAAACTCAAACAGGTGGATATCGTTCTTAGCCTTCCTCCTCTGCATAGTCTCTGGAATAGTTCTGATAGGCTACAACTTGAAGACAAACCCAGACGCTTTACAGTCTGTAACAGTTGTCCTGCTGGGAACCTTCATTTTTGAGGCCGTTTACAGGAGTTTTACTTCTGTAAGGCTGAAAGAGTACATCGACTGGAGAATTAAGGAAAGGGAAGAGTTTCTAAAAAAATACCCTATGTTCTTAGCCTTGCTGAGAAAAGAGGTGGAGAGCAGGTTTAAAGACGCAAAAGTGAAGGTTATATCTGTGCCAGATGAGGAAAAGGGAGGAACGCTCAGAATAAGCATTGAAACGGAAAACCCCGAAAAGGTTAAAAAGCTGATCAACAGAGTTCTAAAAGAGGCAAAAATTGAGGAACACTACCCTGTAGAGATAACTGTGGAGAGGAAAGATGGAACTGGTTCTCTACAGCTCAAAGAGGTGTAGCGTCTGCACAGCCGTAAAACCGAAGCTTGAGGAGGTTGCAGCAAAGTACGGAGTTGAGCTGAGAGAGGTCAACATTGAGGAAAACCCTGCAGAGGCTGCTCAGGCAATGGTATTTACGGCACCTACACTGATACTGAGAGAGGGAAACAGTGAAGTGAGGCGCTGGAGCAGGGTTTTCTCAGTTTCTGAAGTTGAGGAGTTTCTCAACAGAATCCTCTGAACCTACTTCTCCTCTACCCTAACCCGTTTTACCCTCTTTCTGTCAACCTCTTCAACTGTAAGGGTGTGGTGGGGGAGCTCCACCTTCTCCCCCGCCTCCGGAAACCTTCCGAGTTTTGAGAGTATAAGCCCTGCAAGGCTTACGTAGTCAGAGCTCTTCGGAAGAGGCCTCTTCAGAAGTCTGTTAATCTCGTCAATCTCCGTAGAGGCGTCTGCAAATATACGGTTTCCCTTCTTAACGACCTTCAGGGTATCTCTGTCAAACTCGTCCTCTATCCTGCCGACTATTTCCTCAAGGATGTCCTCAATGGTAACTATTCCAAGGGTAGAGCCGAACTCGTCTACAACTATTCCCATCTGCTCTCTGCTCTTCTTAAACTCCTTGAGAGCGTTAAAGATGTTCATGTACTCAGGGAGAACCAGTACCGGCCTCATAACCTCCCTTACTTTCATCTGGGGGTTGTCTACAGAGATAAGGTCTGAAACGAGAACGTAACCCACTATGTTGTCTATACGGCCTTCATAGACGGGGAGTTTTGAGAAACCGCTTCTTTCCATAAGTTCAAGAGCTTCAACGACAGAGGCGTTTTCACTTACGGCTATAACCTGTGAAAGGGGGGTGTATATGTCGCCTACGAGCTTCTCTTTCAGCTGAAGAACGTTCCTGAGTATGTTCCTCTCCGTCTTCTCAACGCTGAACCTTGAGGAGCTCTCCACTAAAAGTTTAAGCTCCTCCTTTGTAACGAAGGGACTTCCGCCACCTTCTGCCTTTAGAAGGTGAGCTATAAGCCTGGAAAATCCCATAACGAAAACCGAAACAGGCTTAAAGAGAAGGTAGAAGAAGTAGATGGGGTAGACAATTTTGAAAGCTACAACGTGGGAGTACTTCTGAAAGAGGCTCTTTGGTATTAGCTCCCCAAAGGTCAGCGTAAGTGGCGTATAACAGAGAACCGTAACAAGTTCAGGATGTCCAGCCAGAAAGGGAAAGGCGTTAACTAGATCGTCCATAATGAAGGTCGTAAAGACAGCAGAGCCCGTTACAGTAGAAAGGTTGGTTCCTATAAGGGTTGTTGTAAGGAGCTTTTCAGGCTCTTTAAGGAGCTCCGCAAGGAGTTTCGCCCTTCTGTCTCCCTCTTTCAGCCTCTTCTGGAGCTCCAGCTTGGGAAGGGAAACTATCGCAATCTCGCTCCCTGAGAAGAAGGCCTCAGAGAGGATGCAGAGGAAGATAACGAGAATCGGCCAGAGCTCCATCACTCAACCCTCTCAACTACAACAGACTCTATCCTGTTTCCGCTCTTTTTCTCAACGGTAAACCTGTAACCTCTGTACTCCACGCTCTCTCCTTCCTCGGGAATCCTCTTGAGAAGGGCCATTATCAGACCTGAAACGGTATCAACCTCGTTGAGTATCTCGTCGTCTGGCAGTGAGAGGAGCTCTTTCAGCTCCTCAACGGGAGTTTCACCTGAAAACCTGTAAACCTTTTCCGATATCTTCTCCACCTCTTCATATTGGAGGCTGTTCTTCTCGTCGGGGAGCTCTCCCACTATCTCCCTGAGAATGTCGTCAAGGGTAACGATACCTGCGGTGTTTCCGTACTCGTCAACGACGACAGCCATGTGTCGGCGGGTCTTCTGCATCTGGTCTAAGAGTTCGTCGAGGGTCAGGAACTCTGTAACGAAAAAAGGCCTGTCTGCAAACTCTTTAAGCGGTCTATCAAAGTCTTCAGGCTTAAGAAGAAGGGGAAGAATCTTGCGGGTGTAGAGAATCCCCGTTACGTTGTCAAGGGAACCTCTGTAGATAGGAATCCTTGAAAACTTAACTCCCTTCAGAACCTCAAGGGCTTCCTCCACCTTCATCTCCTCAGGGAGGGCAAAAACCCTGTGTTTTGGAACCATAACCTCCCTTACGTCCATCTCCCCAAGGTCAAGGGTTCTGTCTATCAGCTCCGCCTCTTCCTTCTCTATAGTTCCCTCTTTAGCACCTTCAGAAACAAGGAGCATAAACTCCTCGTCCGTCATAACTTTTGGTTCGCTGAAGAGCTCTATGCCAAACGGTTTCAGAAGGAGAGAGGCAAAACCGACAAGGAGAGCTCTCAAAGGAGCAATCAGCTTGCTTACAAACTTCAGAAACGGGAAGATGAAGAAGGCGTAACGCTCGTTGTACTTAATGGCAAGCGTTTTAGGCGTAACCTCCCCGAAGATGAGAAGGGTAATAACGGTCACAGGAACAGAAAGCGCAGCTCCCGTATCCTTTCCCAAAAGCTTTACGAAGAGAACCGCCGAAACGGAGGCTATCGCAACGTTAACCATCTCGTTGCCTATCAGAATCGTGGCTATGAGCTCTGCCGGCCTCTGGAGGAACTCCAGAATCTCTGCAGCCCTTTTATTCCCCTCCTTCGCCAGCCTCTCCAACCTTAAAACGTTGAGGGAGAAAAAGGCGGTCTCAGAGGCGGAAAAGAGAGCAGAAAGAAGAACTAGAATAGGAAGAACGGCGTAGTAAAAGGTTAAACTCTCCTGTTCCATCCTACCCTTTCTTTCTCTCTAAAAGCCTTGCTATAAGGAAGTTCTGAATAGCCGTAATAACGTTGTTTGTAAGCCAGTAGAGGACCAGACCTGCCGGGAAGTTGGCGAACATAAACGTAAAGAGAACAGAAACTGCAATGAATATGTAGCGCTGCTGCGGGTTTGAAGTAGGAGTGAGGAACTGAAGAGCTATCATAGAGAGTCCCATCAGGATGGGAAGCAGGTAAGTAGGGTCAGGCTGAGAAAGGTCTGGAATCCAGAGGAAAGAGGCACCTTTCAGCTCAACTGCGTTGAGGAATATTTCGTATAGTACCAGGAAGATGGGAATCTGGAGGAGCATGGGAAGACAGCCTGAGGCAGGGTTTACTCCCACCTCCCTGTAGAGCTTCATGGTCTCTTCCTGAAGTTTCTGAGGGTCGTTTCCGTACTTTTTCTTAATCTCCTCAAGCTTTGGAGCAAGCTCCTGCATCTTCTTCATAGAGACGTAGCTCTTGTGTGCAAGGGGATGAAGGAGAATCCTCACCAGAATTGTGAAGACGATGATCAGAAGTCCCCAGTTGGGGATAAACCTGTGGAGGAAGAGGAAGAGCTTCAGAACAGGCTTTGCGGCAAATCCGAAGATACCGAAGTCTATGGCGGCGTCCATTCCCAGCTTCTCAAGCCTGTTGAGCTCCTTTGGTCCGCCGTAGAAGGTGAAAGTATCAACAAGGTTCCTTACAACCGTGTGGTTACCGGGAAGGAGCTCCACAATTGACGAAAACTCTTTACGCTTAACCGCCATAAGGAAGTACTTGTCCTCCTCTCCAGCCCATAAAACGCGGCTGAAGGAGAGGTAGCCGGGAATGTCTTTCGGTTCCAGTCTTATAACCTTATCCTCCGTTTCTAGGACGGGACCTATGTGTCCCATTCTGGAGGTGTGTGCCTCGTTTATCTTGATGTCGGGTCCTACAATCGTCTGGAGGTTTGCACCTTTCAGTGAGGTTTTAACCTCTATCCTGTAGGAGTCGGGGAAGAAGGTAAAGGTCTTTACAAACTCCCTTCCGTCGGGGAGCTCCCCCTTCATAACGAGCTTTTCCGGTTTATCCTTAACCTCAAGGGAGGTTGCAGAAGGCGTAAGCTTTAGGTTTACAAGCTGGGAAGAGAGGAGCTTATTGTCGGAAACCGTCATAAGGGGATAGACGCCGATGGACTTTGAAACGGGAGAGACGAGCTGAGCCTTGTACTTCTTAACAAACAGCTTTGCCAGTTTACCGTTAACCGTTGATATCTCGGCGGTGTAGAGGGGGGTATCAACCTTTACAACCTCTCCTATCTCTTTAGAAGGGGGAATGTCTTCCCTTACAACAACCGTTTTTGCAGCTTCCCTCTCCTGAGCTTTCTCCTGGTGGTGGCCGAAGAAGAGCTGAAATCCAAAGAAGACCAGAGCAGCCAGAATAACCGCCTGTATTATTGAACCTTTTGCATTTTGTTTGTCTGCCATATC
>Ga0256831_1001017_pt1 | contig 14867 bp, 9 predicted proteins | sample 132544metaG_FD_189087 | JGI IMG/M metagenome (GOLD analysis project Ga0256831, IMG submission 189087) | Hydrothermal vent microbial communities from Lau Basin, Pacific Ocean - 132-544 | ecosystem: Environmental > Aquatic > Marine > Hydrothermal vents | place: Pacific Ocean: Lau Basin | collected...
CCTCATCGGGGAACTGTTCTATAAAGTTAATTAATGACATACTTCTATTTTTATTTCAAAGATAATAATAATTGGGTAAATATACGGGTATTCATATTAAAATATAATGAATCGGCTTTTTTCCTGCCTGAGGTCATTTTTGGGGTTAATCTAAAGTCAGTTCGCAGCGACGGCCTTGGTCGGTGAACCGGAAAACAAGCGATAACGACGTTAAAAAAATCCTGCTGTTTGAGGAGGTTACGACGAGTTCAGGATTTTTAGTCGTTATTGCGTAGCTTTTCCGAGTGAAGCGAACGCAGCCTTGGGCTTTTTGTTTACTTTTTGGGCTAAGCAAAAAAGTAAAATCCGCCCGATAGGGCAAAAGAAACATCATGGCATCTCTCTGACTGGCAACCCAAAAGTTTAAATGCCCCTAAAAATCTATTTAAATTTTGAACCAACCCGAATTATGAAGTGAGCCAAAGTTTGTACCTTTATAAAAAGTGTATTTATGAAACGATATTTTTTATCTCGGGTTTTATACCAATTTAGCTACAAACTGGTATTTGTTTTTCTTCTTTTCATTAGCTGTGTACCGGGTTTTGCTCAAAGTCAACCTGAAGTAAAAATTACCGGGAACTGGAGTGGAAAGCTGGAGCTTCCAACGGTAAAGCTAGAGATAATTTTTAAAATTGTTGCTGATGAAAACGGATTGTTAACGGCAAAAATGGATGTGCCAATGCAGAATGCAAAAGACCTCCCGGTTAGTAAAACCGAAATTAAAAACGATAGCCTGTTTTTAACGGTTGCCGCAATTGGCGGAAGTTATAAAGGAGCATTCGAAACAGATAAAAAAATTACTGGGATATGGCAACAAAACGGAGTAAAACTACCGCTTGTTTTAGAAAAGAACAAACCGGGTGTTAAACGAAACCGACCGCAAACCCCGCAGCCTCCGTTTCCATATATTGTAAAAGAGGTTGAATACATTAATCCTGAATCGGGGCTTAAATTGGCCGGAACACTAACAATTCCAAACAATGCAAAAAGCTGTCCGGCAGTGGTTTTAATCTCCGGTTCGGGGGCACAAGACCGCGACGAAACCATTTTCGAACATAAACCATTTTTAGTAATTGCCAACTATCTGACAAGAAACGGCATTGCTGTTTTGCGTGTCGACGACCGCGGAGTTGGTGGTTCGGAAGGCGATATAAAAAATGCAACCAGCAACGATTTTGCAACCGATGTTTTGGCAGGAGTTAATTTTCTGAAAAACACCGCCGGAATTGATACAACAAAAATTGGTTTGATAGGACACAGCGAGGGCGGATTAATTGCCCCGATTGTTGCTACCCAATCAAACAATATTGCTTTTATTATTTTACTGGCAGGGCCGGGAACTCCGGGAAAACAAATTCTTCTCGACCAGGCAGAATTGTTAAACCGGGCAGCCGGATTAACCGATGCACAGATTGAGCAAAACAGAAAACTTCAAACGGCAATTTTCAATATTCTTTTAACCGAAAAAGATTCGGTTAAACAGGTCGACCGCTTGCAACGAACCCTTTCGAACGGTATGTACCCGATGTTGAACGACGAACAAAAAAAGCTGATTGACACAAAAGTTGCCGGAATAAACAATGCGTGGTTTAAGTTCTTTCTTGCTTACAATCCCTATCCAACTTTAACAAAAGTTACCTGCCCCGTGCTGGCACTTGCCGGCGAAAAAGATTTGCAGGTGCCTCCGAAAACCAATCTTGAAGCCATTAAAAAAGCTCTTGCCGAAGGGGGAAATAAAAATGTAGAAACAAAAGAACTTCAGAACCTGAACCATCTTTTTCAGAATTGTAAAACAGGGGCAGTTGCCGAATATGCCGAGATTGAAGAGACCATATCGCCCGGGGTCTTGGAAATTATTAAGGCCTGGATTTGGGATATTGAATAGGCGATAAAACGATGGTATTATTTTATAATCCGGTAAAACCCGTCGGTGGTTTTTACCCCTAAATTGCCGGTGTGCAGCCACCCGTCTTTGTCGATAATCATTTCGCTAGCTTTCCGATTTTTGTAGTACCCTTTCATTACATTGTATCCACGGCAACAAATTTCGCCCTGCTCTTCAGCATCGCACAGCTCTCCCGTTTTGGTGTTTACAATTTTTACCTCAACATTGGGCAGTTCGAAACCTATTGTTGTTGTGTGGGTTTTAATCGGGTTGTGTGGGCGCGTGGCAGTTATTCCTCCCGACGATTCCGTTGTTCCGTAAACCGTAATTAAATCTTTCAGGTGCATTTTGGCCTGCACATTGTTAACCACTTTTTCTTCTGAATTTGAGTTGAATAAAATGCCGGCTCGCAATGAGGTTAATTTAAACGAGTTAAATTCAGGCAAACTCATTATTTCGTTAAACAATTCGGAAGTGCCGTAAATTGCCGTACATTTTTCCGATTCCATCGATACCAGAATTTGATAAGTGGTAAAATCTTCGGCAAAAACTAATGTGGCTCCGTGTGCAACAACCGAGCAAAGTCCAAGCACATTTCCCCTTACTTCGGAGAGTGGGAGAGATAGTAACAGCCGTTCTGCCGACGTATATTTCATACACTCGCCAACCGAATGGCCACTGTTTAAAACCGATTGGTGCGAAAGCATCGCTCCCAAAAAAGTTTCTCCCGAACGGGTGTACTGAATGGTTGCAACATTGTGGCAGTCTACACTGCTTTTTGCACTTTCAAGCTCTATCTCGTCGATATGGCTGCCCAGCAAAATAAGTTCGGCAGTGTTGTACATTCCCCGCTGTTTTTTCTGCCCTATAAAAACTACATTTCTTAATTTGGGGAAGTGCTTTGAATTTAACCTTTCCCGTGCATTGGTTTTTATTGTTGGAATGAGCCGGTGAATTATTTCGGCAAAATTGCCGGTTGAAACGTCATCGGATAAAAACAGAGAATGAATATCGGCGTCTTTTAAAACAAACTCCAGTTCAGTTAGATTGTATGTAGGTTTTACGGGCACCAAAACTGCTCCTATTTTTGCCGATGCAAAGAAGAGGGTTGTCCAGTCGGGAACATTCTTCGCCCAAATTGCAATTTTATTTCCCGGTTGAACTCCAAGGTAAAGCAACCCTTTCGCCAGACTGTTTACCCGCTTGTTAAACCGGCTGTATGTAAATCGCAAATCGCGGTCGGGGTAAACCATAAACTCTGTATCGGGTGTTTCGAAAGCCCATTTTTCAAGAATTTCTCCCAAAGAATAATTTAGTAACTGCATCGACTTTTTATTAAAAGAATGAGAATGGCAAAAGCCAAATTTTATATCGGGGTATAAACAACGGCCAATAGTTTTGCCGTTTCGGTTCCGGCAGCGTGTACATTATGGGCGACCACCGAGTCGAGATAAATGCTGTCGCCTTCGCTTAAAGTATAAACATCTTTCCCGTAATTTATCTCAATTTTTCCTTTAAAAACAAAAATAAACTCTTCTCCTTCGTGTGTCGAAAGTTTATAGTCCGACTCTTTTTGTGGTTCTATTTCAACAATAAACGGGTCCATGTGGCGTCCGGCTTTATCGGGTGCCAGCGAAAAAAAGTTAAGGTGTTCTCTGTTTTTTTCGTTTTTTGTTGAGAAACTCAGTGCTGTTTTCTCGTTGCCCGAACGAACGATTACAGGTCCGGGTTGCTCCTGCCCATCGAGAAAAGTTCCAAGCCGTACGCCCAAAGCTCTCGATATTTTAATTAGATGCCCCAGCGACGGAACCGTCCCTTCCTTTTCAATTCTTTCTAATTGCGATACCTCTAAGTTTGCACTTAAGGCGAGTTCGTCAATCGAGATTTGCCTGAACTCGCGAAACTTTTTAATCTTTATCCCGATACTATTATTTTGTTTCATAAGTGGAATGAATTTACAAACCCGTTTCTACAAATGTATTAAGATGAATGAAGAGATAAAAATGATATGGGATAAAAAACAAAAAAGGTGCTCATGAGCACCTTTTTTGAATCGTATTAATATCTGAATTTTATATCCATCGAATGTATTTAAAGTCTTGTCTGTGTGGAAGATTTTCGTTTTTTGCAAACAATCTGAAACTGTAATTGTAGGCACCCGGATGATTTGGTTTAACAATAGTTGCATATTTACAAATGGAGCCTTCACAGCTTTCTACATTAAATTCGAGTGTATCTACAATTCTTGCAGGTTTATCGGTGCCATTTTCGGTTATTACCACTTCAACACCAATTTCATCGCTCGAAAGTCCTTTTAAATCGAGGGTAATATAAACCGGGTATTTTTGCCCCATTACCATTTTGTTTATTATCCCATCAGAGAATTCGATGTTTTTTACTTCAATTTCATTCCATTTCGAGCTCACTTTAATTTTCCATTCGGCCAGCTCTTTTGCCAGCTTAAAGTCGTTGGATACTATTTTCTGAGCTCTTTCGAATTGTGGATTGTAATAGCGATCCTGATAATCGCGAATCATACGGGCAGTGGTAAAATGTGGTGCTACCTCGGCCAGCGTATTTTTAATGAATCCCACCCACTTCTCCGGAACTTTTTCTGTGTTCCGGTCGTAGAATGCCTCCACAACTTCCTCTTCAATAATGTTATAAATAGTATCGGCATCCAGTTCGTCCTGAAACTCCTGAACATCGTAAGTACGTTCGGCAGGAAGTGCCCATCCGGCGTTCTTTTTATATCCTTCAACCCACCAACCGTCGAGAACCGAAAAGTGAAGGGTTCCGTTCATTACTCCTTTTTCGCCGCTGGTTCCCGATGCTTCGAGCGGGCGTGTTGGTGTGTTTAACCATACATCAACTCCTTGCAGTAACATTTTTGCAAGGTTAATATCGTAGTTTTGAACAAACAATATTTTGCCTCTGAACTCGGGGCGTTTAGAAATTTCAACAATATATTTTATTAAATCCTGTCCCGCTTTGTCGGCTGGGTGTGCTTTTCCGGCAAAGATAAATTGAACGGGGCGTTTTGGATTATTTACAATTTTTGCCAATCTGTCGAGGTCGCGAAACAGGAGTGTTCCCCGTTTGTAGGTGGCAAACCTTCGTGCAAATCCAATAGTAAGCGCATTTGGATCTAATTTTCCCAAAACATCGGAAATCAGTTTTGGATTTTCGTGACGCTTAATCCAGTTGTCGGAAAAACGTTGTTTTATGTAATCGATTAATTTTAACCGGAGCTTTTTACGGAGTTCCCAAATTTCAGCATCGGGTACATTGTAAATGTTTTTCCATGCTTCGAAATCCAATTGCGAAAGTGGGAAGTTCTCTCCAAAATATTTTTTATGAATATTTTTCCATTCCTGAGCTGTCCACGTAGAGTAATGAACTCCGTTTGTAACATAACCAATCTCCAGCTCTTCCTCTAAAAACCCCGGATACAGTTGTTTGAAAACATTTTTACTAACGTCGCCGTGCAGCATACTAACGCCATTAATTCCTTGCGATAAGTTTGCTGCAAGGTAGCTCATATTAAAATGATCTTCGTTTTTATTTGCTTTTCCCAGCATATCGAACTCTTCCCATCTCAATCCTAATTTACTGGGGAAAAAGTCCATATAGTATCGAAACAGGTCGTTATGAAACGAATCGTGTCCGGCAGGAACGGGTGTGTGTGTGGTAAAAACGGTTGAGGCACGCACTACTTCTTTTGCTTCTGCAAAAGTAAGGTTGTTTCGTTCTACCAATCCGGCAATTCGCTCAATACCAATAAATGCAGCATGTCCTTCGTTGCAGTGGTACACGTCTGATTGATAGCCAAGTTTTTCCAATGCTTTTATTCCTCCCAGTCCGAGAAGAATCTCCTGTTTTAACCGGTTTTCGTTGTCGCCACCATATAAATGGTGAGTTACTACTCTGTCTTGTTCCTGATTTTCAACACAATCGGCATCGAGCAGGTAGAGTTTTATATGGCCAATGTTTGCCTGCCAAACTCTTGCAAGTAGTTTTCTACTTGGGAAATCGACCTCAACACTAATCCAGTTTCCATCGTTATCTAAAGCCGGCTGAACGGGAATTTTTGAAAAGTGCTGTGCTTCGTAATTGGCCATCTGTTCGCCATGAAGGTTCAGGTTTTGTTTAAAATATCCGTAGCGGTAAAGCAGTCCTACGGCAACTAAATTTACTTTCGAGTCGCTTGCTTCTTTCAGGTAGTCGCCGGCAAGAATTCCAAGTCCTCCCGAGAAAATTTTCAGACTGTCGTGCAACCCATATTCCATACTGAAATAGGCAATTTGCGGCCCATCTAAATTTTTTCGCTCGTCGAGGTATGTATTTAAGAGATGGTTTACATGGTGCATTTTTGCTATAAACTGCTCGTCGCTCTCCAACTCTTTAAAGCGTGCGTAACTAACTTTTTCTAATAACACAACCGGATTGTGCTCTGTCTCTTCCCAAATCTTTGTGTCAATCGACTGAAACAAATCCCGGGCTTCGCTGTTCCAAACCCACCAAATGTTTTTCGATAATTCGCGTAACGGATTTAAACTCTCGGGGAGTTTCGACTCAACAATAATTTTCTTCCAAACGGGCTCTTCCACGTTTGCAGGGTGTATAAACTTTATTTTTTCTGAACTCATAATTTCTTTTTTAAAATTTTCGTTTGTTAACAAAAGTTCGTCGTATTCTTTGTTGATTGTGTTGGTAGTTAATGGAATACGAGAACTTATTTAGTTGTAATAAATAACGATAGTATGGTAATTACTTTTTATCGTATTTCTCATATCTAAAAATCTATTGATAAAACGAGATGCAAAAGTACATTTATTACTCACAATAAATAAAAATTGATACCGTATCGACTTGAAAATAACAATAACTATAAACAACAAATATTGTTTATGAAAAACTCTATTTTTTTAATCGTTTTCTTTTTAGTTTTTTTAAATCGGCTTCCAGCTTTTTAATCTTCTCTTCTTTAAGTGCAATTGTTTTCTGAAGTGCTGCCATCTCTTTTTCCACTTTCCCTTCGGGAATAAGTGCATCGAGCCGCAGTTTAAAATCGCTTAAAACATTCATGTAATTAATAAATGCTTCGTAGGGCGAGTCGAAAGGATTAAAGTAGCTGTGTACTTCGCCATCGGAGAAATATTTGGTTGACATATAATAAAAGTGGTCGGAAACTTGCAGGTAGTTCCAATCTTTTATCAATTTCAAATCGGTGCATTTTCCCATTCTTTCTTTTAGCTCGTATAATTTTTCGAATGCCTCTTTTTGCATTTTATTTCCAAGCCACGCTGTTAAATCGCGTTCTTCGTCGGCCCACGAAATCGGACTTGGAACACTAACAACCGAAACGGGCTGCAGCTCGTCGACCACTTCGGCTGGTGTTGCAAATTTCAGTGCTTTGTTTTCGATAACTTTTTTCGAAAATGCTTCAAGGAAATCGAAAATGCCACTCTCTTTGGGTTGCCTTTCGCCAAACGATTCGTAACTAAAAAACAGGTTTATAACCTCTTCGTTGGGCTTGGTACTTTCAATACGGTTAATAAATTTATCGGCTGTTAATGGATAGTCGGGCAGGTTTGTGTCGGAAAACCGGAACGAAATATCGTCGCTTAATTTAAAGTTTCTCATTAAAATTTTCAGCCGGTTATTTATTGCATTTACATACAAAAAGTTAGGACTTTTCCAGCCGAGTACATGTTTTGCCCCTTCGGTAAGCATGGCTTTGTAGCCCATTCGCGCAATTTCGGCACCCAGTTCATCCGAGTAAATCATTTCTGTATTTCTGAAAACTCGTGGTTTTTGCCCGAAGAGTTCAATTATTTTTTGGTCGTGTAATTTTACCTGACGTTCAAAAATGTCGCTGTCTTTTAACGATGCCAGCGAGTGCGAATAGGTTTCTGCCAAAAACTCAACACATCCTGTTTTTGCCAATTTCTGAAACGATTCTATTACTTCGGGGGCGTACAATGCAAACTGTTCGAGTGCCAGCCCGGTAATGGAAAAGGCCACTTTAAATTTCCCTTCCAATTCGTCGACCAACTTTAACAGCAGCTCGTTTGTGGGCAAATAACTTCTCTCCGCAATTCGCTTCATTATTGTTTCGTTGGTATAATCGTCGTAATAGTAGTGGTCGTTACCAATGTCGAAAAACCTGTACCGTCGATGCCGGAAAGGTTGATGAACCTGAAAAAACAGACAAACTGATTTCATTTTGAATTGAGATTTATATTGTTTAGTAACAGTTTCATTCGTTGTTTTGTTTTATTTCTATTTACCAATAACCGATTTGTAAATGTTGGATACTTTTTGTGCCGAGTTTATCCATTTTAAATTATCTACTTCTGTTTTTCCTTCTGCTTTAAAATGTTTCGACAGAGCTTGATAATTTAATAAACCATGAATTGCATCGGCCATTGCATAGGTGTCCCAGAAATCGACTTTAATGGCATTTTTTATAATTTCGGAAACGCCCGATTGATTTGAGATGATTACCGGAACTTTCGACTGCATGGCTTCCAGAGGGACAATCCCAAAAGGTTCGGAAACCGACGGCATAACAAATACGTCGGTTAGTTCGAACAGATGATGCACGTTGTTCTCGTCGAGAAATCCGGTAAAGTGAAAGCGGTCGGAAATGCCCAATTCGGCTGTTCGGGCAATCATTGCATTCATCATGTCGCCACTGCCGGCCATAATAAACCTAACGTTATGTAGCTTTTTAAGTACCAGGTTTGCTGCTTCAATAAAATACTCGGGGCCTTTTTGATGCGTAATCCGACCTAAAAAAGTTACAATTTTTTCGTCGGTTTGTTTGGGGCGAACTGCTGAGTTTTTTTTAAAAAGAGGTTCAACAGCATTGTAAACGGTGGTTACTTTTTGCGGAGGAATACCATATTTTTCGATTACAGTTTTTTTTGTGAAGTTGCTTACTGTAATTACTTTATCGGCCTGTTCCATTCCTTCGCGCTCTATTGCATAAATTTTATTGTTAATGTTGTCGCCACTCCGGTCGAACTCGGTTGCATGTACATGTACAACAAGTGGTTTCCCCGAAATGGCTTTTGCTGCAATCCCGGCCGGGTAAGCTAACCAGTCGTGTGCATGAATAATATCGAACTCCGAATTTTTAGCCAGCACTTCCGAAACGGCTGCATAATTGTAAATCTCCTCGAAAAGATTTCCTCCGTAATTTCCGCTAAAATTAATTTTATACCCTTCGTCGGTTTTTATAAAACGGAGTTTCTTTGAATATTTCCCGCTTTTTAGTTCCCAGAATTCATCTTCGTCGATGTATGGAATTAAAGGAGAATCGACTTCGTAATAATCTATTTTTTTTTGAATTGAATTAAACTGAACTTCGGTTTTTGCAATAGGAATGTTGTTTGCTCCAATTAATTGCATGGCCGACTGGTCTTCGTCGCCAAAAGCTTTTGGCACTACAAAAGTAACATCAATGTTGTTTAGCCCGGCCAGTCCTTTTGTCAAGCCGTAGCAGGCAGTACCAAGTCCTCCCGAAATATGCGGAGGGAATTCCCATCCAAACATTAATACTTTCATTGTGTTCCTTTTTTATTCTGAAAAAACTAGTTTTTATAATCTTCGATTAACTGTGTTGCATAAATAACTCCGGCGACGTTCCACGCCTGCGAAATGGCTCCCTTTGCGCGGTGTGGCGGATTGCCGTTGTATGTTTCCGAAATGGTTCCAATGCCATGTTCGGCCAGCTCTTCTTCGAACCCTTCAATAATACGGGTTACAAAAGTCAGCCCGCCCTGTTTGTGAATTTTTAAATATCCTTCAACAAAAAACTGAATTAACCACGGCCAAACAGCACCATTGTGCATTGCCGATTCGCGCTCGGCAGCACCGCCTTCAACCACGCCTTTATAGCGAATATGGTCGGGCGAAAGCGTACGCAGCCCGCGTTTTGTCAGCAATTTCTTTTTGGCAACACTCAGAACCATTTTTTGCTGCTCTTTGGTTAGCGGCGAGTAGTCGAGTGCAGTTGCAATAACCATATTCGGACGAACCGACCAGTCGGCAACGCCTTGTGTAACCAGGTCGGCAAGGTGCTCGTGCCCTTCGTTCCAAAATGTTTGATTAAATGCTGTGCCTACTTTTTTCACCCAACCTTTCCACTGTTCAATAAATTGTTCGTCGCCAACCATATCGGCAATATCGAGGGCAAAACAGATGGCGTTAAACCAAAGTGCATTTATTTCCACCGGCATTCCTTCGCGTTTTGTAACCGGCATTCCGTTTGCATAGGCGTTCATCCAGGTAAGTGCCGTTTTCTCTTTTCCGACATAAATTAACCCGGCTTTTGTTATGTGAATTCCCGGCGATTTAGACTGTATAAACGAATTAAAAACAGCTTTAATTACATGCCCGTAATTTCGCCAAATCTCCTTTGGTTTTTGGTGAACTTTAAAATATTGCTGAATAGCCCAAATGTACCACAGCGACGAGTCGGCAGAGTTAAACTGAGGATTCTCGGAATAGATATTTTCGGGGAAAAGGCCGTTTTTTAAAAAAGGCGAATAGGTATTTAGAACTTTTTTAAAGATGGAAACATCGTTTAATGCAATGGCAATTCCGGGTAACGAAATCAATGCTTGCCGGGTAATGCAATTGTACCATGGAAATCCGGCAATAATATTTGTACTCGTTTTTTTACGGATTACAAATTGAGTGGCGGCATTTTTTAGCGAGCTCATAAAATCGAGTTGCTCGCTACGTTTTTTCAGCTCCTTTGTAAACCGTTGTTTTAACGAAACCGGCCTTGTCTCTTTTGTTCCTGCAGCAAATATTATCGATTCGCCTTTTTTTATGGTTACTTCGAAATACCCCGGAACCAGCAGGTCTTCAAGATAATCGTATCCGCGGTTTAATTCTTTTAAATACTCAACATTGTAGTACCAGTCGGGAGCATGAACATATTCGACCTTTTTGTTAAACTGCATAAAAAGTTTGGGAAATCCGTCGTACAACCTCATACTAATGCCGTTGTTTGCTGTTGTGTATTTTGTATTTGCAAACATATTTGCTTTGCTGAGGTGGTGAATATTTCGAAATGCGAGAAACGGTTTAAACCGCAAAGTTGTTGGCAATTGGGCCTCTTCTAATGTGTAGCGAACCAATACCTGTTCCTCGTTTTCAACAAGAATCCGCTCTTTTGTTAGTACAGCGCCTCCAACGCGGAAGGTTGTTTTTGGAATCTTTTCGACTACAATGTCGCGAATATATTTATGCCCTTTGGGATTGTACGTTCCTCCCCGGTAGCGATGAATTCCCAGATTAAACTCCGCTCCGTTTTGAATTATTGTTTCGTCGAGAGCCGAGAGAAGCACATGTTTTTCGTTGCCAAAGTTTTCGATGGGGCACACCAATAATCCATGATATTTGCGGGTATTGCATCCGGCTAAAGTTGTGCTGCTGTACGACCCTGCACGGTTTGAACGAATGACCTCTTTGGGTAACGAGTATTCTAAATTAATTAATTGTTCTTTATCGAATTTAATGTAACTCATGGTTTCAATACTTTATATTGAAGTATTCAGGTTAAGTAATTATTCCCTTTCAAAGTTAAACTTTCAATTGATTTTGTAATGCCTCTTTTTCGTTAATAAAGTTGAAAAACGGATATTTTTTTTCAATCATTTCAAGTTTCGATAATTGCTTTCGTACAAAATCCTGATGTTCTTTTGTATGAATGTTAAACGGTCGGTGAAGGGTTGAGGCTACAATTTTTTGAACTTTTTTTGAGATTTTTTGGCTCTCTTCTAAAATGAATGCTGCCTCAAATTTCTCCCAAATGTGTTGAATGGCCACATCGGAAAGATGAATCATGTCGGGAGCATAAAAACGGTAGTCGCGCAATTCGTCCATCACAATTTCGTACGACGGGAAATAGGCACAACTATCGATATTGCTTTTTATAATCCGGTCGATGGCAAGTGAAAGTGTGGCTTTACTGCGCTGATTTTCAGTGGCCCCGTCTTTCCAGTGCCGGATTGGACTAACGGTAAAAATAACTTTTAATGCGGGGTTAATCTTTTTAATATCAGTTAGTAATTTCTCATATTCCTTAACAATCTCATCCACCGACAGGCGAACCCGTTCGAACTCTTTTGCCGGAATTTTATGGCAGTTCGAAACCGTTTTCCCGGTTGCTTTGTATTTGTAAACCCACGCTGTACCGAAAGTGATAAAAAGAAAGTTGGCATTTTTTAGGTACTCTGCCGAAGATTCAATTCTATTATTAATTGTTTGCAGTGTTGCGTTTTTATCGGCCAACGAGAATTTCCCGTGGTGGTAAAAGCTGTGCCATAAACCGTTGTATTGAATTAAATCGTTGCCGGTGAACTCTTTTTTGTTCAGTAAAATTTTTATCCCGTTTGCCACCGAAAGCGGGTTGTATAAAATTCCAAACGGATTAATATCGACGTTGTATTTTAATGCAGCCATTTTATTGCCCACGTTTTCGGTAAAACACGAACCCATAAAAATGTTCTGTTTTGAATATCCGGTTTTCCATTCGAATTTTGGTATATCAACTATTGTCTGAAATTTTAAATTGGTCATCTGTTAATCTAATTTTTTATTCTGTTCTGGTGTGCGATTGCCACATAGCGACCCCTTTGGGGCATTGCGTTCCGTAAAATTAAACCACACGATGCCTCAAAGGGAGTGTCGGGCACTGTTGTTATTCAATTAGTTTATTATCGTTTTTAAATATCTCAATTATTCTGCTATTGTTTCTGTTATCTGGTATTGCTTGTCCTTCAATAGTTCCAGGGTACCCTAAACGAACTGTAATTTTGTTACCACTACTTGTCATTAAAGGGTCTATCACAATCCAGTCGCAAATAGCCGACGAAAGGCTTGGCCAAAAATATCCTGAATAGATAAGCACTCCGTTTGCTTTAACTGCAAAAGCAGCTCCAAAAACAGAGTGTTCCATATTGTAAATGGTGTTTTTAGCCTTATCTGAAAGCACAAAAGTGTAATTTGTTGAATCATACGAGATAAAATCAGAATAGTGTATTAGGGGAGAGGCTTGCGTTTTAATTGTTGTTTCATCAATTTGACATGAATTCTCAATCTTTGAGTATGAGTCTACGAGATATAATTCGACTTTACCGTTTGAATTAATATCATCTTTTTTGCATCCGGAAGTTAGAATACTTAAAATTCCAATAATTGCGTAGGTAAAAATTTTTCGTTTCATTGTTTTCGGGTATAAAATAATTGTTTCATAATTATGATGACATTTTTCAATTATAGGTTGCGTTGTTTGTACCGAACTTAAATATATTTAGCTATCATCAATTTTAACAAAATCTCTTGCTGGTGCGCGATTGCCACATAGCGATCTCTTTGGAGCATCGCGTTCCGATTATGTATTATTCAAAAACTACTAGTTTAGAAAATTGCTTGTCACCAGCTTTTATTTTTGTGATGTAAGTCCCTCTTTTTGTCTGTTTTGTATTTAAATTTAATGTGTTTGAAACGGATACACCTTCCAGGATAGTTTGTCCACTTAAATTAATAATCGAATAGCTGAACCCGTTTTCAGAAGGAAGATAAATTGTTATTTTTCCATTACTCGGGTTTGGATATATTTCCAGTTCTTCACTGTTTATAAATAAATCTGCCGATACAGGTCGCTGTATAAAATTGTAATCGACATCTACAATGGTTTCGAAAAGTAGTGTATTCAGCATCGATTTCATCTGGAATCTAATTTGGTCGAATGAGGCAGGTTCGGTAAATGAAATATAGTCATTTCCCGAACCACTGTTCTCGGAATATATTTTAACTTCTGCTGAACTTGATCCTGTTTTGAGTTTACCGTCTTTCAATGGGCGTGCAAAAATCTTTACATCTCCAAATGGTTTTTTATAGTCGAAAGTAAACTTTAACGTATCAACTGTGTGGATTGTATCGGGTGAAGCGGGAGTGAAAACAATATTGTCGATTGAATAAGCGGATGAGTCGAGAGAAAAAGAGAAATGTACATCTTCGCTATGTTCGTGTAGAACAATGCCGTTAAGAGACTTTATTATAAATTTTACTTTATAAACAATGGCATTGCCGCTATAAGTAAAGTATGAATCTCCGCTTCCATCATTGTCGGAATAAACTCCGGAGCCGTCAGTCCCGGCGTTTCCATTACCTTCGCTTTTATATGGTTGTACATAAATTCGTATGTCGCCATACGGTTTCGAATAGTCGAATGTAACATTTACCTTTTCGTTAGCAAGTAATGAGCCTGGCGAGGTGGGATTAAAAACCACATTCGAAATTGAATAGTCTCTGTCAGCCTCATTGGAAAATCCATAATAAACTTTTTTAAATACTTCAACAATTGTATCGTTTGTGGCAGCATCGATAAATTGAAACCTGATATTATCGACTGTGGCAAGTGTGTCAATCTTAATAAATCCGGTTCCGGTTCCGGTTGTGTCGGTATAAGTTGGCGATGGCGAGGTTGTTTGTTTACTAACAACTTTTTTGTCGCTCATGGCAGTTGTTACAATTTTTAAATTGAAATTTTGTGGTATTTTATAGTTGAATGAGAAATTTAAAGAGTCGCCAATTCCCAACGAAGCTGGAGAAGCTGGATGAATATCGAGGTCTGTTATCTCGAATCCAAGATATGTAAAATCAACCGTAAATGTTGTATCATAAAGTTTTGTGCCGTCAACGTCCTTAATGTAAAAACCAACGGATGTAACTTTTGCTCCGTTGTTGTACACAAAAAAGTTCTCTCCACTTCCGTTATTGTCTTTGTAAGTGGGCGAACCACTCCAGGCTGCGCTACCTATTGCATAACTGGTTCTTGGATAGGAATAAATCCGAACATCTCCACCGGGTTTTGTATAATTGAATGTGAAATACACTCTTTCGTTGGGCATAAGTG
>Ga0256831_1001018_pt1 | contig 14862 bp, 17 predicted proteins | sample 132544metaG_FD_189087 | JGI IMG/M metagenome (GOLD analysis project Ga0256831, IMG submission 189087) | Hydrothermal vent microbial communities from Lau Basin, Pacific Ocean - 132-544 | ecosystem: Environmental > Aquatic > Marine > Hydrothermal vents | place: Pacific Ocean: Lau Basin | collected...
CGTCAAGCCCTAGGACGTATATATCCAAGACTAGCTCCTCTTCTTCTCTAAGCATATCAACGAGGACTCTATTGATATCCCTAGCAGCCTTGTTGGCTCTTATAGCTAGCGTTGCCGGCTCGACATAGGCGCTCTTCCTAACTACTATTCTGCGCTGGTCGCTTAACTGGAGCTTTGCTGACCCCTGCGCTAAAACTATGTCTTGCACATGACCGGCCCTCAATACTATGATTATGATAGCATCATCTCTCCTTATCGCATCCTTCACTCGGGGATCCAGATCGTCAGCGGACTTATCGGCATTCACACCTATAATACAGTCGCCTCTAGGAGTGAGATAGGGGTCCTTGGTTATCTCAAATGTCGTTCTATGCGTAGCTCTTATCATTGGATGGCCATACGCCCTAATAGTCTCATGGAGCACCAGCACTGTTCACCCATATTAGCATTATAGAGGGCTACTATATACTATATTCATGGTTGAGGGTTATGAACGAAAAACGGTTTGACGAAGAAAGAAGGCGTGTAGTCAAGTACTTGGAGAGCCTGGGATATATTAAGAGCGAGAAGGTCAAAAAAGCACTGCTCCGTGTACCTAGGGAAGAGTTTGTACCCGCGCCCTATAGAGATCTAGCCTACGTTGATCGCCCACTACCCATAGGGTACGGACAGACAATAAGCGCTATCCACATGGTCGCCATTATGACCGAGGCCCTGGATCCCCGGCCTGGAGACAAGGTGCTCGAGATAGGTACAGGGTCGGGTTATCAAGCAGCAGTATTGGCCGAGATAGTTTGTAGAGATGGATATGGACACGTGTATTCTATCGAGAGAATACCTGAGCTCGCCGAATACGCGCGCAGGAACCTTGAGAGAACAGGGTATAGTGATTGTGTCACTGTGATAACCGGGGATGGGTCACGCGGCTATCCCGAGGAGGCGCCCTATGATAGAATAATCGTGACGGCGGCCGCACCCGATGTACCAAAACCTCTGATTGAACAGCTAAAGGATGGTGGGCGGATGGTTATCCCTGTGGGTGATAGATGGATACAGAGACTCTACATTATTGATAAGAAGAATGGTAAAACCGTTATCAGGCGTTCGATCGAGTGCCTCTTCGTCCCGTTGATCGGCGAGTTTGGATGGAAATACTAGCGTTTGAACCAAGCCTCGAGACCCATTTGTCTGCCCTTGATATGCTCCCTGTACGCTTTCATTAGTCTCTGGACAGCGTTCTTCACTCGCTCCGGATTAAAATCGTGCTCCTCGACGAGTATCTCGTAGATCGCCTTCTCATCGGGCTCTCTCCATTCAAGCTTATAATCCGATGTAACGGGAGGGTTTAGGAAGTACTGCTTAATCTTTTCTGGCGGTACCGGGAATTCCGCCTTGTATAGTTTTATGATCTTTTCTATTGTTCCGTAGGCTTTTATAAGTTGCAACGCTTTCTTGGGCCCTATACCCTTTATTCCATCAGGGTTATAATCTGTTCCAAGCATTATCGCGATATCTATTAGTTGTTCACGAGTTATACCAAGTGCTTCCAGTAGTTTCTTAAGCTCTATTACCTCAGGCTTTATCTCGATGTAGACATTCTTCCTCGGAAGCTTCCTCCGACCAGTAATGGTCAGATTCCTTACAAGCCTAGGCGAACCGAACAATAAGCTATCATAGTCCTGCGATGCACTAGCCCACGCATCCCCTCTGCTCGCAATATATGCTGCCTGCGCCTCTCCTTCTGCTGGTGCTTGAACCCATGGTACACCCATTGCATCTAAGAGCTTCTTAGCATCAGCTACCATTTCATCCGTTAGTTTCGCAGCCATCATAGCGTATCGTCTGGCCGCCTCCAGGTCACCCTTTCTAATAGCCTCCTCATACTTCTTCGTCGCATCCTCCTTGATCTTCTTTCTCCTCTCTATCTCCTTGGCCTTCATCTCAGGTGGTTTGCCATCGAAAACATATGCAGGCTTGATCCCATGCTCCATGATGTTTATCGTCCTATAGAAAAGGCCGCTGAGATGACTTGTTATTCTACCCTGACTATCCATTAGCGGCGTCCCATCGGGCTGCCTAATCGCCGTTAGGAACTGGTAGAGAGCATTGTATCCGTCTATAACAATCACTTTACCCCGTAAAGCCCTTAAGTCCTCAATTATTATCTTAGCCTTGTCAGGGATCAAATCCCTAAGATTAACACCCATAAGGGAACACCTCCCTAGCTATCATTATTTTATTTATATCTATAGCAAAATAAGCAGTGAACATAATTCAAGAAAGAATCTTTATGATATTGGGTGATACTTTAATTATTAGATCCCTACCGACACGGGTGACAACAATAAATCCTCTCAGCTCGAGCTTCATTAATTCCTCGTAGAACTCTGATCTCGATACATCTACACCATGCTCTTTCTTCAGTGTTTCAAGCAGGTCTTTCTCGCTGACACCAGATGTATGGTTCAGTACTTCTTCTAGTATTAGTCTGAATAATGGCTGATTTCTCCATATCTCGGAGAACCGCGGCATGACTATCTACCCTGTTCTGCATCGTTATTGTAATTGGTCATGTATGGGTTATTGTTCCGAGTTATATAAGCATTAACAAGTAGAATAACTATGAGCGGAAGCTAGGAATAAACAGACGGCTTGAGATACTCTCTTGGAAGCCTCTGCCTTGCTCTCGTCGCCCATTCCTCGTATATCCTTACTATCTCCGGGGTTATCGATGGCTTTACCTTCTCCATCGCCTCTAGGAAGTGCCTCATATGTATCTGTGTGATATTTATGTCTTCCTTAAGCGCTCTCATGGCTGCTTCACGAACAAGTGCCTCTAGATCAGCACCGCTATAACCTTCAGTTCTCTGTGCAAGCTCGTAGAGGTCCACGTCGGGCGCCAAAGGCATGTTACGCGTATGTATCTTTAGTATTTCGAGCCTCGAGTTGACATCGGGTGGCGGCACATAGATGAGTTTATCGAATCTCCCTGGCCTCAGTAGGGCTGGGTCTAGTATATCGGGCCTATTGGTCGCCGCTATCACTACTACGTTCTCAAGACCGGATATCCCGTCCATTTCTGTTAGTAGCTGGCTAACTATTCTCTCGGTAACTCTTGTATCGGCAGCATATCCTCTAGCTGGCGCAATTGCATCGATCTCGTCGAAGAAGATCACTACGGGCGCGTACATTCTCGCCTTACGGAATATCTCCCTAACAGCCTTCTCTGATTCTCCTACCCATTTGCTTAGGATTTCGGGCCCTCTTACTGCTATGAAGTTGGCGCCGCTCTCGGTGGCGACAGCCTTAGCCAACAAAGTCTTACCAGTACCCGGGGGGCCATAGAGTAGTATACCCTTTGGAGGCCTTATGCCGAGGCGCTTGAACACCTCGGGATATTTCATGGGCCATTCAACAGCTTGTTTTAGCTCCTGTTTAGCCTCCTCTAGGCCTCCGATATCGTTCCAGGAGACCTCAGGGACTTCAACATAGATCTCTCTTAGGCCGCTCGGCACTATTTCTTTATATGCCGCCATGAAATCCTCCATTCTCACCTCCATTTTCTCGAGTACTTCCGGCGGTATCGTGTCGCTGTCCAGATCTATTTCGGGCAGGTATCTGCGTAGCGCGTTTAAGGCGGCCTCTCTTACGAGTGCAGCTATGTCGGCGCCAGTGTACCCATGTGTTATCTCGGCGAGCTTCTTCAAGTCAACATTGTCTGCCAGAGGCATTCCTCTGGTATGGATCTGTAGTATTTCTAGTCTTCCCTGCTTATCTGGCAGCGGTATCTCGATTTCACGGTCGAATCTGCCCGGTCTTCTCAGCGCGGGGTCAAGAGCGTTGGGTCTGTTAGTCGCCGCTATCACTATTACGTCTCCACGGCTCTCTAGACCATCCATAAGGGCTAGTAGCTGTGCTACTACCCTCCTTTCTACTTCGCCCATTACTTCATCTCTCTTCGGCGCAATTGCATCGATCTCGTCGATGAAGATTATCGCTGGAGCGTTCTTCTTTGCTTGCTCAAATATTTCTCTTAGCCTCTGCTCTGACTCACCATAGAACTTGCTCATTATCTCTGGTCCGTTTATCGCGATGAAGTAAGCCTCTGACTCATTAGCAACTGCTTTGGCAAGCAATGTCTTGCCCGTGCCCGGCGGGCCGTATAGGAGTATGCCTTTAGGCGGATCTATTCCTAAGCGCTTGAACAGCTCCGGATGCCTCAGTGGAAGTTCAACCATTTCGCGTATCTTCCTGATGATATGCTTCATGCCTCCGATATCCTCGTAAGTTACGCGCGGCACTTTGTAGGCATCCATGGGTTTTTCTAGAAGGACGACGTTAGTTGTTCTCTTGATTATGACAGGCCCCTTCGGCTTCGTGAAGACTACTTTGAGGGGCAGGCTCTGGCCAAGTATTGGTATCATGACAATATCTTCTTCCATAACAGGCCTGTCGAGGAGCTTGTTCTTTACATAATTAGCCAGCCTATGGTCTGCCGGGGCGAAGTACTTAGCGGGAGCTAGTTTTACAACGACAGCTGGTGGCACGTTTATTTTCTCGATAACCACCTTGTCACCGATCTTAACGCCGGCGTTCTGCCGGGTTATATTGTCGAGCCTGATAATGCCTAGTCCGCGGTCCTGAGGCCTCCCCTGTATTACCCTTACAACAGTCCTCCTTTTCCCCTCGACCGCTATTATGTCGCCGTTCTCTAGCCCCAGTTTCTCCATGACCTCCGGATCTATGCGTGCAATACCCTTACCCACGTCCTTAGGCTCTGCTTCTAGAACCCTCAATGTGATCTTGTTCTTATCCTTCTTGGAAGAGGCTGATATGTTCACCGACCCCCACACCTTAAACAGTGGTAAACACATATGAATTAGTGATAGGCATCATCCTACGGTTAGAGAATCGTATAATCCCCTTAAATACTATTGTTAACAAAAGAGTTCATGCTATTGTTACAGGAGGGATAAAAACCGTTACTCGCTAATCCTGTGTACGGCTTCTACCTCTACCTGGCTTACCCCCTCAACACCCATGACGGCTTTCTCCAGCGGCTCTGTGCCTCCTTCAGTCTCCTCGGGCATGAATACGTATAGCCTGAGAGCTTTCAGGCCGAACGCGATGGGCTCAATATCGTATCCCTTGATCTCGTAGCCCTTCGGTAAAGCCTCAGCGATCTTGTTCTTGAGCTCTTCTAGGTCAATATTTATATCTTCAGGTAGAACCTTTAGAAGTACGAGCACCTTAGCCATACATGTACACCTCTCCTAGTTATGGGCCCCTGAACCCGCAGTTGGGGCATACATATGGTACGGATAGCTTTCTACACTTCTTACATCTTCTTATAATTACCTGTCCACAGTTTGGGCAGATAAACGCTGTACCGTGCTCGTGGGGCGGGATTATTCGGTGACAACTACTGCATACTGGCGGCGAAGCAGCCTCCAGCAGCGATATGTTCTCCGTCTCCAAAGTGTATTTCGCACCCATTTCCAGTCACTCCCACAATGCACTTCTACTATGCTATCCGATAATCTTTTAGGGAGACTTAAAAAAGTATTCCAAACTACTCCCGAGTAATGTATTCTGAGCATTCGGTGATTAGGGATGATCGATGGTGATTATAAGCAGGTAATAGTCGTACGTACAGATATACGTATGAGTAAGGGCAAATTAGCAGTTCAAGTGGCGCATGCCTCCGTGATAGCAGCGTTCACAGCCTATAGAGAATATAGAAAATGGTTCGATAAATGGTGGTCTACTGGCCAGAAAAAAGTTGCGTTAAAAGGAGGTGATGAGAAAGAACTCTTAGCGATAGCTGACCAGGCCATACGCTCTGATCTACCAGTAGGTATAGTTAGGGATGCCGGCCTCACAGAGCTTCCCCCCGGGACTCTCACGGCAGTCGCGATCGGGCCTGCTCCAGCGGATAAAATAGACCGTATAACGGGGAGGCTAAAACTATTATGATTAGATCTAATAGGCTTATAGACCATATCACTGGGATCAAATACTATTTATTCAATAAGTATATTGATTATCCATTCAGACATACTGAAAAAACCTTCTACGTTGAAGAGATCGTTGACCTCAAGGGCCTAGGATTTACGGAAGAGAAAACAGACTACACGGTATTTTTGATGACTAAGAGGAATATCGAGACAATAAAAGCGATAGAGATCATTGCACGAGTGCTCGGCATACCTTCCTCGAACATATACTATCTCGGCCTAAAGGACAAGCATGCTACATCGAAACAATATATCTTCATAAAAACATCTATTCTAAGGAGAAAACCTCCCGAAAGCCTCCACAATGATATGATAGAGCTTCGACTCATCGGCTATGTTAGGCGCAAGCCTTCGAGAAAGTTTCTCTTAGGGAATAAATTCAAGATCGTTATTGAAAACAAAGACGTTGTTGAAGACTTGGAATCAATGATGAGAGAAATTAATTCCCGTGGTTTACCCAATTATTATGGCTACCAGAGATTCGGTGCAAGAAGGCCAAATTCACATATTCTCGGAAAATTTCTTCTCCTTAACCTATACGATCTCTTTACAGGAGAGCTCTTGAACACTATTTACTCTTATGAGGACGACAAGGAAATAGTTGCTAGGTGTACGAAAAGGTTTTCTGGAAAACGTTTTATCTATGAGGAATTATTTTCTTCAGTGTACAAGCTTTTCAAGACGAGTACATCAAGAAAGCGTATCCTAACATTATTACTGGAAGCATATCTATCATATCTGTTTAACGCACTACTGAATAAGATAATTGAGGAACATGGATGGAGCGCACTAAACAGAGTTTACCCGGTAGCGTCTTGTAGGGATTCCCAGAAATATTATGGTGAAATACTTGTTTCTGAGGACATACCATATGATCTCCTCAAGGGCATTCCATGCTGGTTTAGAACAGGGATCCTTATTCCAAAGAATGTATCAATCTATAATCTCGATGATAGGACTTTCCTCGAGTTCGAGCTAGGAGTAGGAGAGTATGCTTCAGTAGTTCTCAGAGAGATCTTTAAGAATAAATATATGTTATATTAGGACTCATATTACTCGAACCTTATCCTTACAGGACGCCCAAGGAGCTCTGACAATATTTCCTCCAGATATTTCCTCTTGCCAGCCAAAAATCTCTGGTCTTGTCTAGAGATCCTTATGACCGTCTGCTCCGATCCATCCGGTAGCCATAGAGTGTTTATGCCTAGGAGACTTGCAGGATAGATTAACTGCTCAACAATCCTCTTCTTCTCCGGAGAATAATTGACAACTCTGACCCTTGCTCTAAGCTTGCTTGACAACTTCTTGCTTAACCGTTCGAGTATCTCCATATTGTCTATTCCGCGTATCAGTATCACTATGAAGCTATCATACTTGTATGAGCGAACATATTCTCCTTGATCTCTTAGCTCCTTGATCTGCTCCTCGATCTCCATTAGTGATTTCATTATCGGTATTTCGTACTCCTTAACGATCCCCGTGTCTACTTTGCGCTGGCAGCTGGGACAGAGTATACCGCTACGTACACATATTCTATCGAGCGGGTACCTCAATGTTTCTTCCTCACCGTCCGCCCATTACTCTGTTTCATTCACAGTTAGGACTAGATAAGTCAGTAGAGTATATTAATGGTATCCCTAGGTATCCCTGCAAAGCATGCATGAAGGAAGAGGTGACATTTTGTCTCCTCGGTAACCGGCGCATCAATCATCCCGGCCCGGTCTCGAGGAGAAGGTACCTCATTGGAACATTGCACTAACAATGGATTGAAGGCCGGGAACCCCCGAGTCATCCCATGCCTGTTCGGCAGATGTCGCTCGGGGAGCGGGGGTCATTCTCCACTATTGTTCTCTTCTGATAAATATTTTTGACCCCAGTACAAATCCTCGTTATGATGAGGTGTTCCGGCGGAACTGAGCCCCGGCGATGATGTACTCTTCGCTGACCCGACGCTACTTGATCTTCAGACCGATACTGGCTAGCCTGTTCTTTATGAGTATTTGTTCTTCCCGCGGGAATAGCTTAATAGTCCTCTCAATCAGTTTTAGATCAATCTTTTTCAGCTTCTTTATATAATTGGAGAGTTTCTCTAAATCAATGCCCTGCCTGGCTTTCAGTACAAAATATTCTTCTTGCTTGATGAGCTTGACCTTGTATCCTTCAAGCTTAATACTTCTAGCAGATTCTAGTATCTCTAGAGGAATATTGAAATCCATGAAATTCTCATATATCTCAATTATGATCTCTTTATCGCCCACCGACGCTATGAACCTGGGCGTACCTATATCGGTAGTAGTATAGCCCCACCCCTCCTTCTCGGCTATTTCTCCATAGAACTCCTGCTCAATAAGGGGACTCGGCTCCAAGGCATATAAATCCACGTCTCCACGAAACGTCCGGGTTTTTAATGCCAATTGCACGACTGTATCTCCTATAATCACATAGTCTACACCGTGATCAATAAGTCTACCTAGGACAAACGCTAGTTCTTTCAAACCATAACCCATTACCCGTCACCCTCACGAGTCATGATAGTATTTCATCAATGCTAATTTAAAGTATAGGTGTCCCTTAGGGAGAAAACTATATAGAGACAACTACCTAGGAGAACAATTATTGGATGGGCCCGTAGCCTAGCCAGGATAGGGCGCCGGCCTCCTAAGCACATCTCGACTGCAGGGCCAGCCGGAGACCCGGGGTTCGAATCCCCGCGGGCCCGCATAACTCATTCTCCTACAACAGCTCAGATACATTGTTCCGCCTTCAGACCAGTCACGTATGCTCCAGCTATTACTGCGATAAACCATAATTCTAGGAACAAGTAGCCAAGGTATAGTGGCCCGATACTGGTTAGTATGAGCCATAGAACTCCTATAAAATACGCGATCAGGGTCACTACACCGTGAAAGATCCCGGCTCTCCTTATGCGTTGATCGTTACCACCTATTTTCATCCATCCAGTTGGTAGTGGCAACCAGTCGAAGAAGGCTGCTATGAGGAACAAGAATTTAATATTATAGATGACCGCTGTTATGAAGAATACACCTGCTATAGCTACGCATAGTAGTGTTTTTGACATGTTGGATATCAATATTTTCTTCATCTCCCACGAAACTTTTTTGTTTAAAAATAGGAAGAGATAGCCTAAAACTTTTTAGATATATTCATACCTAGGAGAACATCGTATGTATATCGTAGTATATCTGCCACGCCTTATTCCTAATTCGATTGCTAAAGCCTATGGCTTCATAGCCTATCGGTGTCCGTTCTTGAAGCACAGTACAACTGGCATAACTAGATGTTTCTTCGCACTTTATAGTCGGTGAGAGGCCGAGAGATTCAGCTTCCTTCAAGCTCAGCCCTACCCTGATTATATGTGCTCCACCGATATTCTCATAGATTGTTGGCACGATCCCTCTTGTCTCCTTCCTAGTCCCCGTAATGTTCCTCGCTATGATCCTAGCATAATGGGCGGCAATAAAGCCGAGGGGCCTATACACTTCTTTCCCGGTTATCAGGTCATGGCTTAATGAACAGTCTCCAGCGGCATAGATGCCGTCAATGCTCGTCATGCCGTTTCTCCGTATCCTTATCACTCCACGCAGCATCTCAATACCTGTTCCTTTAACTAGCTCGGTGTTCGGCCTTACACCCGTGGCAAACACAACTATGTCTACTGGCTCGATTTTCCCAGAGGCTTTTATTTCTCTAGCAGATTTATCGCCTACGATCTCCTCGACCCTTGACCTCGTACGTATCCTAATACCTTTGCTCATCAGGTATTTCTCCAGTTTAGTAGATAACGGGTGATCTATCACTCCCGGCAAAATATCTTCCATAAGCTCGTAGACAGTAACTCGTACGCCAAGCTTATTGAGTGCCGTTGCCGCTGAGAGACCAACTAGTCCCGCACCGATCACCGCCACTCTTGCTGTTCTAGGTATTCTAGATAATTTCTTCAAGTCCTCGAGATCATAGAATGTCATAACGTTTTTCAGCTCGGTCCCCTTTAATGGGGGTATGAACGGCTTCCCACCGGTGGCGATCACGAGGTTATCATATGTGATCTCACCGTTACGTCTTAGTACAACTGTCTTATTACCAATGTTGAGTCTCGTGGCTACATCTTGCAGGATTTTCACTCCTTTATCTAGGAGCATGTTGTATATCCCTATGTAGGCGTAATCGATCGATAATTTCTCGCCGAGGATTTCTGCAAGTCTATGTTTTGAGTAAGGCGGCCACTCCGCGGCAACCAGTACTATATTGCTTGGCTTATAACCATATTTTACTAGATAATATGCAGTATATAATCCCCCTATTCCTCCCCCTATAATAACTGTCTTCACGGCCCGCTCACCCTCTATTTATTATGTTTAGGTACTCGTACACTGTTCTTGTAGCGCCTCCTATACGCCTCATCTTCACCTGGTGTGCTGGCAAATACATTATGGCACCAGTGGGACAAACGCGAACACAGGCTGGATCCCCGCCGCAGAGATCACATTTGACCAGCTCACCGCCGTAGGATTCCCTGATCGCGCCGAAGGGGCAGACGGATATACATGCTTTACATGTGGTGCATTTCGACTGATCTAGTATAACGCGTCCGTTCTCAACATGGAGGGCATCGAATTCGCAGACATTGACACACGGTGCTGGTTCACAATGTCTACACACAGCTATATCTACGACTACTCCTTTCTCCACCACTATTGTTATCATGGCCTGTCTTTCATCGATTACACCGCTTCTGGCAAGAGAACAGGCAAACACACATCTCATGCACGCGTTACATTTTTCCAGATCTATATCGAGCACGTGCTTGACCAATACCGATCATCTCTCTCCCTTATACAAACAAACCCCTATGCTCCATCCTCCAACAATATCTAACTAGAGGGTTAATTAGAAGGGAAGAGAAAAAATAGTGTTAAGGTTAGATATTGAGCTTCTTCCTCTCCTCCCAGATCCTATACAGGGTCTTGACGGCCTCTTCGGCCTCCTTTACCCTATTGCCAGCAGGTACCTCAACGCCTTTCTCGAGAACCTCATAGACTATTCCAACAGACTTGCCTTTCTTCAGCTTTCTTACAACCTCGTATTCTGGACCGTAGAATATTGCTCCGTGCGGACATACTTTTACACATTCTGGGTCTCCGCCGCAGAGATCACATTTGATCGGCTCGGCTTTCACAGTCAATGATATGGCTCCGAACGGGCAGGCGTACACACACTCGCGGCAACCTATACACTTGTTATAATCTATAAGCCATGCACCAGCCTTCTCGTCAAAGTATATCGCGTTAGCGGGGCATGCACGTGCACATAATGCGTCGTTGCACTGCAGGCAGAATACTGGTGTTGATGCCTGTATCTCGGGCTTCGTGATAATCGTTATTCTTGACAGGTACGGGTTAACAACGCCGTAGTGTTTGATACTGCATGCTAGTTCGCATAGATGGCATCCAGTACATTTCTCATAATCTACGGCTAGGATATACCTATGGGCCATCACGATCACCTCCCACGCGGATACTTGTCCAGAGGCCATAGGGGTGGGCCATCCCATTCTGGGAACTCCTTGTTCTCGATCTCGTCGGCAACCCACTCGATCCCCAGGTTTCTCAGCGTCTCTCTCTTCGGCACCGCGGTCTCTACGTCACACCCTCTCCTTTTAAGATACTCGTCGACCATCTCCCAGTGCCTCTTTATCTCGGCCTGTACCTTCGGCGTATTGATTATTTCTGGCGGGAACGGCACTGCGTAGTGCTTCTTCTTGATGCCCTGCTTGACGTTGAACGCCATCTCGATCAGGTATATCCTGTCGGCAATCTCTACTAGCTTCTCCTCGGTGAACTCGTAGCCTGTGGCGGCTGTCAGTAGCTTGGCTAGCCCCTTGAATAACGGGTACTTCCATACTAGTGGTACGGCCTGTGGCCAAGAGTTGATTGAGCCCTTACACCTACCGATGCTGTCGGCGAGTGTACAGGCGCGTTCGCTGACGATCAACGCTCCTACAGGGTCTTTCCTATAGTCTGGGAGGCCGCCCTCAAGGAGCTTTAGGGGCAGCTCTGGATCCATGTTTCTGTCGTTCTCCCAGTATGCCCAGCTTCTTCCGCGCAGGTGGTCTGCTCCTCTCGTTGAGGTTGCATGTGCTAGTGTGAAGATGCCGTTGAGAAAGTCTACGTGGTACCATCCTCTGCTTAGTCCTTTGACATCATAACTGTATTTGAGCGCTTCTGGGCCTATGATCTTGGCGAAGTTCCTGTATCCTTCAGCCAGCTTGTTTCCGAAGCCCTCCCTGTATGCTATCATCTCTATGAGCTTGATCTGGGTCTCGGCATCGCCCCATTTCAGCGGTATTCCGCCGGTGTCCGTGTCTGTTATTATTCCTTTCTCGTAAAGGAACTTGGCCATTGCAAGGGTGTCTCCGAGCGTGATCACATCCATGCCGTACTCGTCGGCCATCTGCTCCATCTTCAGTATAGCCTCAGTATCGGTTATCGCGTTGTTTGCTCCGAGCGCGTAGATCGACTCATACTCGCTCGATACTCCGTACTCGTTCCACCTAGGAAGCTTATAGACGTCCTTGCACGATACTGGGCAGCTGAAACACTGTGTCCTGCCTACCTCGTACTTGGCGAGGTCAACGGGCCTTATGCCCTCGGGCAGTTCTTCGGGGCCCAGGTATTTCTCGAAGTATTTCCAGCCGGGATACCATGCTAGTAGTCCGTAATGGGTCCCTATCACACTGTATATTTTCTTTACGAACTCGTTTTTCTTGAACCATTCTTCGTCCTCCTTGGCCAGCTTGAAGAAGGTCTCGGGATCAGCGATCTCGACGCCCTTGGTTCCCCTCACTGCTATGGCTTTGAGGTTCTTAGAGCCCCAGACAGCGCCTGTTCCACGGGCTCCACTGTGGTACTTATCGATCATGGTGGTGGCGAATCTTACGAGGTGCTCGCCCGCCGGGCCTATGCCGGCCACAGCTATGTCGTCGCCATGGATGTCTCTCAGCGTGTCAACCATTTCGCTGACCTTTAATCCCCACAGATCACTTGCGTCCCTGATCTCCACCGTGTCGTCCTCGATCCAAATGTATTTAGGCTTGCTAGCTCTCCCGGTAATGACTATCTGGTCGTAGCCGGCATGCTTTAGGATCGCTGAGAACTCGCCGCCAGCACTGCCGTCGCCTAGTATTCCTGATAAAGGCGATAGACTGCTTATCTCGGTCCTGCTTGTCATCGATAAGGCTGTGCCAGCCAACGCACCGTTAGCTAGACACAACACGTTCTCCGGGCTCAGCGGGTCTATTCCCGGCTTAACCATCTTGAATAACCTGTAGGAGTTAAGGCCTCTCCCGCCAAGATACATCTTGGCCTCTGTCTCGCTGAGAGGCTGTACTACGACTTTTTCCCTGGTTAAGTCGACATAGATTACTCTGCCTCCCCAACCATACAATTAGATCACCAGGACATGTTGTTCAAATAGAAAATGTAGGGTCCACGACGGATAATAAGCATTCCCCAATATTCTATCACAGAGTGTTTACTCTTCATATAAGCAAAGCATTCCTTCCAACAAATAATATGTACAGCAAAAACAAACAAGATAGAATACTCTAATAAACACCGAGACAAAAACAAGATAAAATGAAGCAATGACGAAGGAGTCACGAGACTGAACAAATGATGACCGGGCTATCAAGCCGAGCAAAAACACAGAAATAGGCAACAATACTATCACAAAATACACGGACAACAGGGCCCGTAGCCTAGCCAGGACCAAGGCGCCGGCCTTCGGAGCCGGAGACCCCGGGTTCAAATCCCGGCGGGCCCGCCACTTATGAACTCACTATATAAGTCTTTCCTTTTTATCCAAGATAAGGCCGTAGCTTCTAGTTCAGATAAGAACTAAATTAGTTCCTAGCTTCATCGTTGATAACCTCGACAGATAATCTTGACGATCTAGGGCGCAACTTTTAGCCAGGGAACTCTCTTAAAGTCTTCATCGAATGTTATGATAGTGTCTATGTTATTGTGTTTACATGTTAGGGCTATGATTGCGTCGCTTGGAAGGAGTTTTAGTTGGCTAGCTGTTTCTATCATGTCTTGGTATTCCACGTTTTCTACTAGGACTTCTACCTCAAGGTCTTCCAGTAACTTCCTTATACCATTAACTATGAACTCTGGATATCCCTTGTTCACTATTAGTTTTCTTAGGCTGTACGGCCCTTTAAGTTCCTCCATGGTCTTGTAGCATTTTCTTGTGGATATGTAGAGTAATTCGTTTATCACTGTTAGACTAGTATAGAACTTGTTTTCTTCGTAATCCTCTAGCAACTTTCGGGCTTTACGTGTGAGGTTTGTCTCAAATAATACATTATAAAATATATTCGTGTCTATGAAGACCTTATTCACTGAGCTTGAGCCTCCTCCTCATACTCCTTGAGCTCCTCTACAGAAGCCTTACCGAATAACCCAACATATTTGTCGAGTACTTCGCTCACTCTATGCTTACGTATGAAGACTACTAGCTCCTCTCCCTCCTGTAACTCTACCGGCTCCAACGGCTTTAATACTCCCTTCTCATATCGGACACGTATAGCCTTAGACAAGACCCTATCCACCACTTATAAGTAGTGCTCCTCAAGGCAATTAGCCTTTCTAGTCTAGGCGTTTCCGGATCATCAGTAACAATATTTATGGGCGATAATCATTGTTGAAGTTTGTTTCCATTCGATGTTTTCCTCTGGAAACATGGTTTATAAGTCTCGGGTCTTCGGAGCCGGGGACCCCGGGTTCGAATCCCCGCGGGCCCGCCACTTATGAACTCACTATAT
>Ga0256831_1001019_pt1 | contig 14859 bp, 9 predicted proteins | sample 132544metaG_FD_189087 | JGI IMG/M metagenome (GOLD analysis project Ga0256831, IMG submission 189087) | Hydrothermal vent microbial communities from Lau Basin, Pacific Ocean - 132-544 | ecosystem: Environmental > Aquatic > Marine > Hydrothermal vents | place: Pacific Ocean: Lau Basin | collected...
AATTTTATTAATCATCTAAATGTGGGGAGTCGTAGGACGTTTGCACCCATGGAGTATAGATAATGGCTAAAAAAGTAGAATCCTATATTAAACTACAAGTCCCCGCTGGATCAGCTAATCCAAGTCCGCCTGTTGGGCCTGCTCTAGGTCAGCATGGTGTTAATATCATGGAGTTTTGTAAAGCGTTTAATGCGGCAACACAAAGTGTAGAGCAAGGGATGCCTATTCCAGTTGTTATTACTGTCTATAATGATCGTAGTTTCACTTTTGTTACTAAAACGCCTCCCGCCTCAATTTTATTAAAAAAAGCAGTCGGTCTGAAAAAAGGTAGTGGCGAACCAAACACAAAGAAGGTTGGTAAGGTTAATCGTGAGCAATTAGAAGAAATTGCAAAATTGAAGGAGCCAGATTTAACAGCAGCAGATATGGATGCTGCCGTACGTACGATCGCGGGTAGTGCGCGTAGTATGGGGATCGAAACTGAGGGGGTTGAATAATGGCCAAGCTAAGTAAACGTCAAAAAGAAATAAATGAAAAGATTGATATCGACAAGCAATATGCAATTAGCGATGCTTTTGATTTGCTAAAAGACCTTCCTAGTGCAAAATTTCTAGAGAGTGTTGATGTTAGTGTTAATCTTGGTGTTGATGCGCGTAAATCAGACCAGGCTGTGCGAGGCTCTACGGTGTTGCCAAATGGCACGGGTAAGACCGTTCGTGTAGCAGTATTTACGCAAGGCGATAATGTAGAAGCGGCAAAGGCAGCGGGTGCAGATATTGTTGGTATGGAAGATTTAGCTGAAGAAGTCAAAAAAGGCAATATGGATTTTGATGTTGTTATTGCTAGTCCTGATGCCATGCGTGTTGTTGGTCAGCTAGGTCAAATTTTAGGTCCTCGCGGATTAATGCCTAACCCAAAGGTTGGAACGGTATCTCCAGATGTTGCTGGAGCAGTAAAAAATGCCAAGGGTGGTCAGGTAAGATATCGTACAGATAAAGGCGGTATTATCCAGTGTCGTATTGGTAATGCAGAGTTTGATACGGATGCGCTGGCTGAAAATTTAAATACATTGTTGAGTGCTTTAGTAAAAGCTAAGCCATCTTCAGCAAAAGGTGTTTATTTAAAGAAAATTTCTGTTTCTACAACGATGGGGCCAGGGCTTGTAGTTGACCAGTCAAGTTTGTCTTTGTAGAAGCTATAAATATACTGTCGATGCTTTATATTAATGAAATGTCGGTGGTGTAATGAAGATATGCATTACTTGTATGTCGTCAAAGACCGTAGGTGTTTTTAAATTATTAGAACTTAATACGATTTTTTTAAATCAAGCCTGCGTAGGCGACGTAACCAAGTCAGTTAATGGTTTGGTAACGTCGTTATTTATTACATTCTAGATGGTTTTATTAAAAATTGTTTGAATGTTTGATTAACGGTGGTTTTTGGAAGTTTCAAATTTCTGATATTTCCTTATTGCCGAACAAGAGAGGTGGATACTGTGGCGTTAACTTTAGCAGACAAGAAAAAGATTGTCTCTGATGTCGCTGCCGTAGCTGCAGATGCTCATTCCGCGGTTGCTGCTGAGTACCGTGGGTTAACAGTAGGTGAGATGACAGAGCTACGTGTGAAAGCGCGTGAAACTGGTGTTTATCTACGTGTAGTAAAAAATAATTTGGCAAGAATTGCCGTTGCTGATACAGATTTTTCCTGTATGAGTGATGGTTTTGTCGGACCTTTGGTATTGGCTTTCTCTATGGAAGATCCAGGATCAGCGGCTCGTTTGCTAAAAGATTTTGCTAAAGAGCATGACAAGTTGGAAGTGACTATGCTTTCCGTTGGTGGAGAGTTGCTTGCTGCTTCAGATATTGATCGTCTGGCTAAATTGCCTACACGTGATCAAGCTCTGGCTATATTGGCTGGAACATTGAGAGCGCCTGTAGAGAAGCTAGTTCGTACAATGAACGAAGTTCCAGGAAAACTTGTTCGTACTGTTGCTGCTGTACGTGAACAAAAAGAAGCTGCATAAGAAAATCATCACTGATTTTCTTAGCAAAACTTTTTCGATACAAATGTGTATTGAATTAATTAAATTAAACTGACTTAGGTTTTAGGAGAATACAATGGCTATATCTAAAGATGATATTCTAGAAGCGATTGCTGAAATGAGTGTAATGGAGGTCGTGGAATTGATCTCTGATATGGAAGAAAAATTTGGTGTATCAGCAGCTGCCGCAGTTGCTGCTGCTCCAGCTGCGGGTGGTGGCGAGGAAGCTGTTGCTGAAAAAGACGAGTTTGACGTAGTAATGACTAGCTTTGGCGAGAAGAAAATTGCTGTGATCAAAGTAGTGCGTGGACTTACAGGTCTTGGTCTTAAAGAAGCGAAAGCAATGACAGAAGGCGTACCTTCAACCATTAAAGAAGGCGTTAGCAAAGATGAGGCCGCTGATGTGCAGAAGCAACTTGAAGAAGCGGGTGCTACAGTCGAGCTAAAGTAATACGTGCTTATTATTAGAAAATTTATTTTCTAAGCTTTTGCTCAAGGCTGACAATGGTTTTCATTGTCGGCCTTTTCTCGCTTAAATAGATTTAAGCGGCAATAGAGTCACTGCTTAAGATGCAATTTCACATTGATAATTCATCTTAATCAGTTGCTCCCTTGCGGGATATAAGGAGGTTGCAGTCTCCTATGGAATATAAGTGCCTAAATAAATGACCCTAACAAAATTTCGTTTCCTGTTTCTCGAACTTCAATGTTACGGCGGGAGCATAGTGGGCTATGTAACCAAAGTAACAATGTAGAAGAACAGAAAATAGGAAGCGCAAATTGTTAGATTAATTCTGCGGAGATGCTTAATTATTTCATATCAAATTATCCCCTACTATCCAAAAGATAACATTTGTTATGTGTGATCTTTTTGGAAAAATACCGTTGTTAGACGAGGAAACACGATGGCTCTTTCTTTTACTGATAAGAAACGTATCCGAAAGGATTTTGGTAAACGTCCACAAGCACTAGATATTCCTAGCTTGTTGGAAATTCAGTTAGCATCATTTCGTCAATATTTGCAAACAAATATTCCTTTAAAAGACCGCAAAGATAAAGGGCTTCATGGTGCCTTTTTATCGGTCTTTCCCATTGTCAGTTATTCTGGTTATGTGCAGTTAGAATATGTTGATTATGAAGTTGCGGCACCTGTTTTTGATGTTAGAGAATGTCAACTGCGAGGTCTTACGTACGGCTCTTCTTTACGCGCAACCTTGCGTTTGGTTATTTATGATAAAGATGCCCCGAAGAAAACAAAAGTAGTTAAAGATATAAAAGAACAGCAGGTTTACTTAGGTGAAATGCCTTTGATGACAGAGAAAGGTTCTTTTGTCATTAATGGTACTGAGCGGGTTATTGTGTCTCAGTTGCACCGCTCTCCTGGTGTGTTTTTTGATCATGATAAAGGCAAATCCAATACCGTTGGAAAGTTATTGCATAACGCGCGGGTGATTCCTTATCGTGGATCATGGTTGGATTTCGAATTTGATCCTAAAGACGGTGTGTTTGTTAGAATTGACCGTCGCAGAAAACTCCCCGCAACTATTTTACTGCGTGCCTTAGGGATGAGTACGGAAGAAATTCTAGATTTCTTCTTTGATACTACTGCGATTACCTTGGGTGCGAACAGTGTTCGTTTAGCCTTAGATCCTGAGCGTTTGCGTGGAGAGTTGGCATCCTTTGATATTGAAATTGACGGCAAGATAATCGTTGAGAATGGTCGTCGTATTACTGCAAAACATGTGCGCTTACTGAATAAAGCAAACGTTAAAGAGTTGAGCGTTCCCGAAGAGTATATTCAAGAAAAAATAATTGCGCATAATATTATTGATAAATCAACGGGTGAGCTTTTGCTGGGAGCTAATACTGAGCTAACAGAAGAAGTGATTGAGCTATTGCGTGATAATGATATTAAAAAGTTCAAAGTTATTTATACCAACGAGCTTGATTGCGGTGCCTTTATCTCTAATACCTTAAAGGTTGATTCCACCGAAACGCCATTAGATGGAATGGTGGAAATTTATCGAATGATGCGTCCTGGTGAGCCACCCACTAAGGATTCTGCAGAAAATCTATTCCATAATTTGTTCTTTTCAGAAGAGCGTTATGATCTTTCATCTGTGGGAAGAATGAAGTTTAATCGTCGTCTTGATTACCCTGAAGAAAAAGGACCTTCCATTCTTTTTGATCTGAATTACCTTAGTGCTCGTAAGGACGCTGCATCAAAAGCATTAGTAGAAGAATTTGGCGAACAGTATAGAGCGTTAGAAGCCAATGGAAAAGCATCTTCTGATATTGTCAATGGCTTAAAGGCGCTGATTGATATTCGTAATGGTCTGGGCGTTGTGGATGATATTGATCACTTAGGTAATCGTCGTGTACGAAGCGTTGGTGAAATGGCGGAAAATGCTTTTCGCATTGGTCTTGTGCGTGTTGAACGTGCAGTTAAAGAACGTCTGACAGTTGCGGAAAGCGAAGGTTTAATGCCTCAAGATATGGTCAATGCCAAGCCTGTTTCTGCAGCTGTAAAAGAGTTCTTTGGATCCAGTCAATTGTCACAATTCATGGATCAAAATAACCCACTATCAGAAGTTACTCATAAACGTCGTATTTCAGCCTTAGGACCAGGTGGTCTAACCCGTGAGCGTGCAGGTTTTGAGGTTCGAGATGTGCATCCAACACATTATGGTCGTGTTTGTCCTATCGAAACACCTGAAGGGCCTAATATCGGTCTGATTAACTCGCTGGCAGTTTTTGCTAAAACCAATGATTATGGCTTCCTTGAAACACCTTATAGAAAGGTAGTTGATGCCAAGGTGACAGATCAAATTGAGTACTTATCTGCAATTGAAGAATCGCGTTTTGTTATTGCTCAGGCAAGCGCAAAACTCGATGAGACGGGTGCATTTGTTGATAATATGGTATCTGCTCGTGAATTAAATGAATTCATGACATCTGCTCCCGCTAGAATTCAATACATGGATGTTTCACCCAAGCAAATTGTATCCGTTGCTGCATCATTAATCCCCTTCTTGGAGCATGATGATGCAAACCGTGCGCTGATGGGGTCAAACATGCAACGCCAAGCTGTTCCTTGTTTGCGTGCTGATACACCGTTATCAGGTACAGGCATGGAGCGTGTTGTTGCGGTTGATTCTGCCTCTGCTGTTGTCTCTAGGCGTGGCGGTGTTATTGATTTTGTTGATGCAACCCGCATTGTGGTTCGCGTTAATGATGATGAAGCACAGCAAGACGGTGGTGTTGATATCTACAACTTGCTTAAATATGCGCGTTCAAATCAAAATACCTGTTTAAATCAGCGTCCCATTGTGAAAAGTGGTGATGTGATTGCTAGAGGTGATGTCATTGCGGATGGTTCTTCTACGGATCTAGGTGATCTAGCATTGGGGCAAAATATGAAAATTGCCTTTATGCCTTGGAATGGCTACAACTACGAGGACTCGATTTTAATCTCAGAGCGTGTTGTTGATGAGGATCGTTTTACTTCAATTCATATTCAGGAAGTTACTTGTTTAGCGCGAGATACCAAACTAGGCGCGGAAGAAATTACCGCAGATATTCCTAATGTAAGCGAAAGTTTATTAGCCAAGCTGGATGAGGCGGGAATTATTCAGGTGGGTGCTTCGGTTAAGCCAGGCGATATTCTAGTGGGTAAGGTAACACCAAAAGGTGAAACACAATTAACGCCAGAAGAAAAACTACTGCGTGCTATTTTTGGCGAAAAGGCATCAGACGTTAAAGACACGTCGGCGCGTGTCAAGACAAGTACTTACGGTACCGTTATTGATGTGCGGGTTATTACGCGTGATGGTGTGGAAAAAGACTCACGTGCTATAGCGATTGAAGAAGACCAACTTGCCAGTGTACGCAATGACTTGCGTGATGAGTTGCGTCTATTTGAAGAAGATGTATTTTCTCGTGCTGAAAATTTGATTCTTAACAAAGTGGTTGACGGTGGTCCAGCAGGAATTAAGCCAGGTGGGAAAGTAACTAAAGTTTATCTTGACGAGGTTGCACGTATTGAATGGTTTGATTTGCGCATGCGCAATGATGAAATTAATACGCAACTTGAAAATCTAAGTGCATCATTAAAAGATAAAAAGAAATACTACGAAGAGCATTTGCAAAAGCAGAAAGATAAAATCCTCTCAGGAGGCGATTTAGCACCAGGCGTATTAAAGATGATTAAAGTCTTTGTTGCGGTTAAGCGTCGTATGCAACCTGGTGATAAAATGGCGGGTCGTCATGGAAACAAGGGTGTGGTTTCACGCATTGTTCCTATTGAAGATATGCCGCATATGGCGAATGGTGAACCCGTTGATATTGTATTGAATCCACTCGGTGTTCCTTCTCGAATGAATGTAGGGCAAGTGCTTGAGACTCATCTTGGATGGGCTGCAAAAGGGCTTGGTGAGAAAATTGGACGGATGGTAGATGCTAAAGCTGAGGTTGACAAACTAAGAGCATTTATTACTGAAATTTACTCAACAGGTGGTAATCCTGATCAAGGTGACCTAAGTGAGATGACTGACCTTGAGATTGTAGAGCTTGCAGGTAATTTGCGCCGTGGTGTGCCAATGGCAACGCCTGTGTTTGATGGTGCATCAGAGGCTGAAATTAAAGCGATGCTGAGACTTGCGGACTTACCTGAGTCAGGTCAAATTCAGTTATTTGATGGGCGCACTGGTGTTGCCTTTGAGCGCGATATAACGGTTGGTTATATGCATATGCTGAAACTAAACCACTTGGTTGATGATAAAATGCATGCGCGCTCTACAGGGCCTTACAGTCTAGTGACGCAACAGCCATTAGGCGGTAAAGCCATGTTTGGTGGTCAACGCTTTGGTGAAATGGAGGTCTGGGCATTAGAGGCCTATGGAGCCGCTTATACACTTCAGGAAATGTTAACGGTTAAGTCAGATGATGTCATTGGACGTAACAAAATGTACAAAAATATAGTGGATGGAAATCATCAGATGGAAGCAGGCATGCCTGAGTCATTTAATGTATTGATGAAAGAAATTCGTTCACTTTGTTTGAATATTGAGCTTGAGAAAGACTAAGGTAGAGGCTAAGCATGAAAGATTTATTGAATATCTTTAAGCAACAAACAGAATCAGAAGAGTTTGATGCAATCCGTATTGGTTTGGCATCACCCGAAGTGATTCGTTCTTGGTCTTTTGGTGAAGTTAAAAAACCTGAGACCATTAATTACCGTACTTTTAAGCCTGAGCGTGATGGATTGTTCTGCGCCAAGGTATTTGGTCCCGTAAAGGACTATGAATGTCTATGCGGAAAATACAAGCGTCTAAAGCATCGCGGTGTTGTTTGTGAAAAATGCGGCGTAGAAGTTACCCAAACAAAAGTGCGTCGTGAGCGCATGGCGCATATTGAATTAGCATGTCCAGTGGCGCATATTTGGTTTTTAAAGTCTTTGCCGTCAAGAATTGGTCTGTTTTTAGATATGACACTGCGTGATATTGAGCGCGTCTTGTATTTTGAGGCCTTTGTCGTTGTTGAGCCAGGGATGACTACTCTGGAAAAAGGTGCGTTGTTAACGGATGAAGCTTATCTCGAAGCGATTGAAGAATTTGGTGATGAGTTTGAAGCAGGTATGGGAGCGGAGGCTGTTGTAGAAATGCTCAAATCAGTTGATCTTACCGAAGCATTGGAAGGTCTGCGTGAGGAGGCAAATAATACAAATTCAGAAACTAAATTAAAGCGTATTGGTAAGCGCATGAAGTTAATGGAGTCTTTTTCACAGAAAGACAGTGCAGGTCGGTTTATTAATAAGCCAGAGTGGATGATTTTAACCATTTTACCTGTTTTACCGCCTGATTTGCGTCCCTTAGTTCCACTGGATGGCGGTCGTTTTGCAACGTCAGATTTGAATGATTTATATCGCCGTGTTATTAACCGCAATAATCGTTTACGCCGCCTGTTAGATTTGAATGCGCCCGATATTATTGTGCGTAATGAAAAGCGCATGCTACAAGAATCAGTGGATGCATTATTAGATAATGGTCGTCGTGGACGTGCTATTACAGGGTCTAATCGTCGCCCATTGAAGTCTCTCGCTGATATGATTAAAGGTAAGCAAGGGCGTTTTAGACAGAACTTATTAGGTAAGCGTGTTGATTACTCAGGACGCTCGGTGATTGTAACAGGACCCTCTTTAAAACTACACCAATGTGGTTTACCAAAGAAAATGGCATTAGAGTTATTTAAGCCCTTTGTCTTTGGAAAGTTGCAACGCTTAGGGTTGGCAACAACCATTAAAGCAGCAAAGAAACTGGTTGATCGTGAAACCTCAGAAGTTTGGGATATCCTTGCTGACATCGTTCATGAGCATCCTATTATGCTTAACCGTGCGCCAACATTGCATCGATTAGGTGTGCAAGCATTTGAACCTGTCTTGATTGAAGGTAAAGCGATTCAATTACATCCCTTGGTTTGTACCGCTTTTAATGCGGACTTTGATGGCGATCAGATGGCAGTACATGTGCCGTTGTCATTAGAGGCGCAAACAGAAGCACGCGTATTAATGATGGCGACGAATAATGTGTTGTCACCTGCTAACGGTGAGCCAATTATCGTTCCATCGCAGGATATAGTGCTTGGTTTGTACTATATGACTCGTGAAAGCATTAATGCCAAGGGTGAAGGCATGATTTTTGCCAGCCCAGAAGAAGTTAAAATTGCTTATGATACAGAGCAAGTAGCCTTACAAGCTAAAGTTCAAGTGCGTATTAATGATACTTACTTTAATGAGAATGGTGAGCTAGTTGAAGAAGTGGTGCGTGTTGAGACAACCGTTGGGCGTGCAATTTTAACCTCCATTTTACCAAAAGGGATGCCTTTCTCCTTAGTCAATACTGTACTAAAGAAAAGAGCCATTTCTAATCTGGTGAATGAGGCTTATCGAAGTGTCGGTTTAAAAGAATCGGTTATTTTTGCCGATCAGTTAATGTACACAGGTTATTACTACGCAACACGTTCTGGGATTTCTTTTTGTGCTGGTGATATGGCGATTCCAGAAGAAAAGGCAGTCATTATTGGTCGCGCAGAAGATGATGTACACGAAATTGAAGATCAATATGCTTCTGGTTTAGTGACTCAAGGTGAGCGTTATAACAAAGTAGTTGATATCTGGGCAAGAACCAATGATCAGGTTGCTAAAGCCATGATGGATGGTTTAGGCTTAGAGTCTGTAGTTAATGCCAAAGGCGAGACAGTCGAGCAAGAGTCTTTCAACTCTATTTATATGATGGCAGACTCTGGTGCACGTGGTTCTCCTGCGCAGATTCGTCAGTTGGCAGGTATGCGTGGTTTGATGGCTAAGCCAGATGGTTCTATTATCGAAACACCGATTACCTCTAACTTTAGAGAAGGCTTGAATGTACTTCAGTACTTTATTTCTACTCATGGTGCGCGCAAAGGTTTGGCTGATACGGCGCTGAAAACAGCTAACTCAGGATATCTGACGCGTCGTTTGGTTGATGTATCACAAGACATGGTTATTCTACAAGAGGACTGTGGAACAGAGCGAGGCTTAACCATGGCGCCGATTATAGAGGGCGGCGATGTTGTTGAGCCCTTGGGTGAGCGTGTATTAGGGCGTGTAACGGCTGTTGATGTTTTGGATGCGGATGAAAAAGTTGTTATTCCTGCTAAGACGCTGATGGATGAAGAATGGGTTTCTCAGATTGAGGGCTTAGGTGTTGATGAGATTTTAGTTCGTTCTGCGGTAACCTGTGAAGCAGAGCATGGTGCTTGTCGTTATTGTTATGGTCGCGATCTTGGTCGTGGGCACTTGGTCAATATTGGTGAGGCAGTTGGCGTTATTGCGGCACAATCAATCGGTGAGCCAGGCACACAGCTAACGATGCGTACTTTTCATATCGGTGGTGCAGCAAGTAGATCAGCGGCTGAAAGTAATATTATTGTAAAGTCATCAGGTACCGTGCGGATGACGAATATTAAAAGTGTTAAGAATAAAGATGGCAATTTGGTTGCTGTTTCTCGTTCGGGTGAGTTGGGTATTGAAGATGCGCAGGGTCGTTTGCGTGAAAACTACAAGGTTCCTTACGGTGCGGTGATTAAGATTGCTGAGGGTAATAAGGTTGAGCGTGGTTTTGAAGCGGCAATGTGGGATCCGCATACGCATCCTATTATTTCAGAAGTTGCTGGTACGCTTGATTTTGTAGATTTTGTGGAAGGTGGCACGATTCAGAAGGAAATTGATGCTGTGACTGGGTTGAGTTCAACCGTGGTATTAGATCGTGCAGCGCGTCCAGCGAATGCAAAAGATTTAAACCCCATAATGCGTGTATTAGATGAGAATGGCGAAAGTATTTTCTTCGAAAATACGGCGATACCTGTTCAGTATCCATTGACAGGGGGAGCAATTATTGGCTTGAGCAATGGTGTTCAGGTTGATGTGGGTGATGTAATGGCTCGTTTGCCTCAAGAAACATCCAAAACGCGTGATATCACTGGTGGTTTACCACGGGTTGCTGACTTATTTGAGGCTAGAAAGCCTAAATTGGCAGCGATTCTTGCTGAGATTTCAGGTGCTTTCTCTTGGGGTAAGGAAACTAAAGGTAAAAAGCGCATGATGATTACACCTAAGCATGGTGATCATTATGAAATGCTGGTTCCCAAGTGGCGCTCATTTGATGTATTTGAAGGTGAGAAAGTAGAGAAGGGTGAAATGATCGCTGATGGCGAGCCAAGCCCACATGATATTTTGCGTCTTTTAGGTCCTTCTGTGTTAGCTGAATATCTAGTTAAAGAAATTCAGGAAGTTTATCGATTACAGGGTGTAAAGATCAACGATAAGCATATCGAAGTTATTGCTAAGCAAATGATGCGCAAAGTGCTAGTGACAGCTTCAGGCGATAGCGAGCTCTTACGCGGTGAGCAATTGGATTTTACTGACGTTGTTGAGATTAACAATAAGCTCCATGCAGAAGGTAAGTTGCCAGCAAAGTTTGATCGATTGCTACTAGGTATCACTAAAGCATCGTTGGTTACAGATTCCTTTATTTCTGCTGCATCATTCCAAGAAACCACGCGAGTCTTGACGGAGGCTGCTGTTAATGGTGCTCGTGACGATCTGCGCGGTCTGAAAGAGAATGTTATTGTGGGTCGTCTTGTTCCAGCAGGGACAGGTCTAGCGCATCACAGAAGTCGCAAGCAGAAAAGGCAGGATGCTATGATGGAGCAAATGGCTGCAATTGTAGCGGCAAAAGAAGCCAAAGAAGTAGCTGAGGCTCAGGTTAAAGCTCAGAAAGAGCAGAGTGACTCTGCTGAATAACGAATAAGAATAAGTGGGAGGACACGATAAATCTAACAAATTTCTTTTCTGTTTTTTTGATCTTTAATGCATTGTGTAGAGTGGATAGTGATCTATATAACCGAAGCAATCATACAAAAGGCTAGAAAATAAGGAAGAAAATGGGTGGGTTAATTTTGTCTGGCTACTTAAAGTAGTGCGAATCTTTGAATCCTGCCTTGACAGATGCAAGGTAGGATATTAGAATCTCGCGCCTTCAACGAATGCAGTGACTGTGTTCATTGTGTTTTAAAGACTGTTCAAAAAACTGAAAAATAGTCTTATTTTATTACGGAGAATTTTAGATGGCTACGATTAACCAGCTTGTGCGCAAGCCACGTAAAAGGAAAGCAGAAAAAAGTAATGTTCCTGCTTTAGAAGCGTGTCCTCAAAAGCGCGGAGTTTGTACTCGTGTATATACAACAACGCCGAAAAAACCAAACTCAGCAATGAGAAAGGTTGCTCGTGTGCGTTTAACCAATGGGTTTGAAGTGACTAGCTACATAGGTGGCGAAGGTCATAACTTACAGGAACACTCCGTTGTATTGATTCGAGGCGGTCGTGTTAAAGATTTGCCTGGTGTGCGTTACCATGTTGTGCGCGGTAGTTTGGATACGCAGGGTGTTCAAGATCGTCGTCAAGGTCGCTCGAAGTATGGTGCTAAACGTCCAAAAGGTTAAAGCTACCCGTTAGTCGTTTTTGTTGTTTAATTAGTAGTTAATCGTAAGTGAGATAGGTTATGCCTAGAAGAAGAGAAGTACCGAAACGCGTTATTCTTCCAGATCCAAAATTCAAAAGTGAATTGTTGGCGAAGTTTATTAATACCATTATGAAAGATGGTAAAAAGTCAATTGCAGAAAGTGTTGTGTATGGTGCTTTAGATCAGATTATTGAAAAGAAGGGCGGAGAAGGCGTGGAAGTATTGAGTGCCGCTCTTGAAAATGTAAAGCCATCAGTAGAAGTTAAGTCTCGTCGTGTTGGTGGTTCTACTTATCAGGTGCCTGTTGAAGTGCGTCCTTCTCGCCAGAATGCACTGGGTATGCGTTGGATTGTTGAAGCGGCTCGTCGCCGTGGTGAAAAATCTATGGCGTTGAAATTAGCGGGTGAACTAATGGATGCATCTGAGAAGCGTGGATCAGCAGTTAAAAAACGTGAAGATACGCATAGAATGGCTGATGCGAATAAGGCATTTGCTCACTTCCGTTGGTAATGGCGTTCAATAGATAAAAGAGTTTTTTAATATGGCGCGCGTAACACCCTTGGGGCGGTATCGTAATATTGGCATCATGGCTCATATTGATGCAGGTAAAACGACAATAACAGAACGTGTGCTTTTTTACACTGGTGTATCTCACAAAATGGGTGAAGTGCATGATGGTGTAGCAGTCATGGATTGGATGGAGCAAGAAAGAGAACGTGGTATTACCATAACCTCTGCTGCTACAACCTGTTTTTGGAATGGAATGCATGATCAATATGATCAGCATCGTGTCAATATAATAGATACGCCTGGGCATGTTGATTTTACCATTGAAGTGGAAAGATCATTGCGTGTCTTAGATGGTGCTGTGGCTATATTTTGCGCTGTTGGAGGTGTTGAGCCACAGTCAGAGACAGTATGGCGTCAAGCGAATAAGTATAACGTACCAAGGATCGCATTTGTTAATAAAATGGATCGAACGGGTGCGGATTTTTTGCGAGTTGTTGGGCAGATCAAGGAACGTCTAGGTGCTTTACCTATCCCAGTGCAGTTAGCAGTGGGTGCGGAAGAGTTTTTTAGTGGCGTGATCGATTTAGTGCGTATGAAGTCCATTAGTTGGGATGATGCAGATTTAGGTGTAACACCACAAATTAGCGATATTTCACCTGAAATGATTGAGCTGGCACAAGAATGGCGTGAAACTTTGCTTGAAGCAGTTGCAGAATCGTCAGAAGAATTGATGGATAAATACCTCGAAGAAGGTGATCTATCGGAAGAAGAGATTATTCAAGGCTTGCGAGGAAGGACACTGGCTGGAGAATTGGTTCCAGTTTACTGTGGTTCAGCTTTCAAAAATAAGGGTGTGCAAGCAATGCTTGATGGTGTGGTTGACTACTTGCCATCGCCACTTAATATCGCTGCGGTTGAAGGGCTGTCTGATGGGCAACTTATTGTTCGTAATGCGGATGATAATGAACCATTTTCAGCATTGGCATTTAAAGTTGCTACTGATCCTTTTGTGGGTTCGCTAACATTTTTCAGGGTTTACTCTGGTGTATTGCAATCTGGCAAGGTTGTATATAATCCGCGCAAGGAAACGCGAGAGCGTATCACGCGTATTTTACAAATGCATTCCAACTCGCGCGAAGAAGTGAAAGAAGTTAGAACGGGTGATATTGTTGCCGCAGTAGGTTTAAAAAATATTATTACGGGTGATACGCTTTGTGATCTCGACAAAGTGATTACCTTGGAAGAAATGGAGTTTCCAGAGCCTGTTATTTCGGTTGCTGTGGAAGCGAAAACGACAGCTGATCAAGATAAGTTGGCAGTAGCACTGGATCGTTTAATGCAAGAAGATCCAACTTTTTCTGTAAAAATAGATGAGGATACCGCGCAAACAATAATTTCAGGTATGGGTGAGTTACACCTAGATATTATTGTTGATCGTTTAAAAAGAGAGTTTGATGTGGGTGCTAGTGTGGGTTCTCCGCAGGTTTCTTATCGTGAAAGTATTAAAAAGAGTGTGAAAGCGGAAGGGGAGTTTATTCGTCAATCTGAAGGGCAGAATCAATATGGTCATGTTTGGATTAAGCTTGAACCAATGGATGATGGTTTTGGTTACGCTTTTGAAAATGAAATGAACGATGGTGTCGTTCCTGATGAATATATATCTGCTATTGACAAAGGTATTCAGGAGCAATTGCAAAGTGGTGTCATTGCTGGTTTTCCTGTTATTAATATTAAAGCTACTTTATATGATGGCTCTTATCATGAAGTGGATTCAAGTGAGGTGGCTTTTAAAGTTGCGGGTTCGTTTGCAGCTAGAGAAGGTGTTTTGCGAGGTGACCCAATTTTGTTAGAACCTTATATGGATATAGAAGTGGTCACACCAGAGGAAAATATGGGTGATGTAATGGGTGATTTGAATCGTCGCCGAGGCATTGTTCAAGGCATGGATGATTCTCCTGCTGGGAAAATCGTGCGTGCGGAAGTGCCGTTGAGAGAGATGTTTGGTTATGCAACTGATCTACGCTCTGTGACTCAGGGGCGAGCTAGTTACTCCATGGTGTTTTCAAAATATGCAGAGGCACCTAATAAAATAGCCGATGCGGTGATAAATAAAGGTGAATAGGCATGTCTAAAGAAAAATTTGAACGTAATAAGCCACATGTGAATGTAGGTACAATCGGTCACGTTGACCACGGCAAAACAACACTAACCGCTGCGCTAACAAAGGTTATGGCAGAGAAAATGGGTGGT
>Ga0256831_1001020_pt1 | contig 14852 bp, 16 predicted proteins | sample 132544metaG_FD_189087 | JGI IMG/M metagenome (GOLD analysis project Ga0256831, IMG submission 189087) | Hydrothermal vent microbial communities from Lau Basin, Pacific Ocean - 132-544 | ecosystem: Environmental > Aquatic > Marine > Hydrothermal vents | place: Pacific Ocean: Lau Basin | collected...
GAATACTTGTATGTCCTCCTACAGCACCATAATCCCCCCTTTTTTATCACGGCTACTTATTACCATTTCGGTATTGGCGGTGCTATAAGATTTCTCTTTGTAGATAGGAAAATCATCTACATAAGTATATAGATAGCTTTGCATCTTGCTCAGATAGGCTTTGGCATCTTGGAGCAATTGAGCTCTGAGGCTGTCAATCGCTTCCTTGAGTGCGGTCTGCTTGATATTCATACCATCGCTACTACTTACAAATAGTAGAGCATTGGATTCAAATGATACTCTCAGGTGTGGAATAGCTCTATACATCGTATAGTTGGCAATGGCTTTTCTTAGGTATTCGATAAGCTGTTTTTCTTTGGCTGTACCGGTATCTATTTTTGTCAATAGATCCTCATATTGCTCTCGACACATTCCCTCTACTACATTGAGGTCAATAGCCTGATCGAAGTATGGCATCAATGCCTTGAACAATCTCCGGCTATTGATAGTAGTGTATTTTGCCAATTGCTTGGTAGTGCGAAATAGTGGATGCCCCACTTCATTGTACTCATCGCTATTCTTCCAGGTACTTAGATTAGCGACATTGGACTCCATATATATAAGGAGTCTATCCAGCATCTTATCAGCTGCGACCATTGTTTCCCAACGGCTATTTTTGTACCTCCACATTGAGGAGGGCTGACTATTGCCATCGGTGGAGCTATTTTCTTGTACTCCCAGATCAGATATGACGCGATTGAGATGAGGCATTGCCAGCCAAATAGTATAATATGCGACTATATCTTTGCATTTGGATTGGATATACTTCAGCATATCACTACTCCCTGCATTCACAGCTACTACTTCATCATAGAAGTTATTGCCGATATAGGGGATTAGATATTCTTCTGTGGCTTGGCGTATATATGGCTCTATACTTCTCCACGAGGTTGAGAGATTGATACTAGGGAAGTGATTTTTGAAATCACTATCATCTATCGTAGTATTTTTGTCCGGATTGGTTACTGTGAATAATAGATCCATATGGCTTTATTTTTTTGTAAAGATATATTGGCATTATGATTTTTGATAGGACAATATTGACCGTGGGATTAATGAAATATCACAGTCCCGGGCATCACACTTGTACCAAGTCCCTGCATCTTGGATTTGTATGCGTGCTTCTCGTATAGATAGTAGTCTAGCATATCGGTGAAGTGTGGCGCGTGCTCCTGTGGAAATGATTTGTCTTTTTCCTTGGATTTATTCTTTTTGAAGTCCGGTTTGATTTGTGTGAGCTGGAGCGCTATGATTACATCTTTGCAACGTTCCTGATTGATTTTGAATTTTGGCAATCGCTGATTTTCTCCGGATAGCAATTCATTCATAAAATAATGCCTAGATATGTGATTGGTGGTTCTCCCCGATTTGGCTTTTATCTCACATCCCCATCCATTTTTATTGAATCGTGCATATATTTGCTCATATAGTGTTGGTCCATCCGGACGCCTATCGTGCCCCCGGGGATCTCCCCATACTCGCACATACTTAAATATTTGTTTGTGCTGGTACTCCTGACAAAAATCATCAATCAGCTCATTGATTTTTCTTTCATTTATTACAAAAAACGAATCAAATGCTTTTTCTTCATTTTTGGACTCTTGGAAGCATATCATTCCATTGAACCAACCGTCAAAATCCATTGACACCTCTATAAGTTGATTGGGATTGTGATCCTTGTATCCCTCAAAGGTGATTCCCCCCGGGCCTTCTCCATAGGTCGCTTTTGGACTGTATGGATGTACATCTTCATCAAAGGATGTGTAAAATTGGTCTTCGACCTTGGTGATCCGTTGGTTCATCACCTCCACAGCAAATTCCAATGGTGACATCTCTTGTTTCAAAAAATCAATAAAATCCTGTCCGAGTACTTGGATATTGTCCATCGCAGTACCCTCTATATAAAAATATCTGTCGGGATCTGCTTTGGCTTTATCTTCATATTCAAGTAGATATTGTCCGGATGTTTTCCACGGCATTGAACTGTATAGTCCGAGCTGGTAGTGCAATGGAGAATTGTACCGGTGTAGATTTCCTCTCATCGATGGAAGTATGACCGTATTGATATGTTCTTTTTTGACCAATGCAGCTTCATCTATATCTCCTCCATCATACGAACCTCCCCTAGCGAGATCAGGTCTATCCATTGACAACATCTCTATAGTATAGCCATTGAACCAAGTAATCACATTCTTATACGCCTCCGGAGGTGAATAAGGAGTATCCCAATGCTCAGGCGGTCTCTTACCTATCACATAATGTCCATTGCTGGTGCGCGTATGCTCCTTAAGTCCGTACATCTTCCATATATGCTTGATAGCGGGTAGTGTCTTGGTGAGTATCTGTGCGTAAGTAGTGGACGAGAAGAAAAACTTTGCCCTGGGGAGTGCAGCGAGATTCTCCCTAGTTCGTAGCGCTATCACTGAGGATTTTCCTAAAGCTCTACCAGCTATCAAAACCTTTATTCTTCTCTTGCCGTGTGAGTGGTTTTTGAATGCTTTCAGAAATCTTGCTTGGACAGGATTGACATATATTCGCTTACTCGTCTTCATTCTCGCTCAGGATTGTGAAATCGGTAGAATACTCCACTTCGGGCACAGGAGGAATATCTGACATCTTAGTCTCTTTGAGCTGTGCCAATGCTTTGACCTCTATATCCATAAATTTAGCAGCTGCTGAGAAGTTGTCTTGATCTTCTGCCATCTGCGCCCGCTTGCGTGCCTGCTCTATGATACGGTGTATCTCAAATTCTTTATTGACTTGTAGCAATGGTCCCAATATCTCTTGAGCGTCCTTGATGGCTGTGAGTGCAATATATGACGAGCAATGAAATATTTCGACAATTACGCGCTTCACGGCTGCTTTGGATTTGAATTCATCTAGGAGTGTCCAGGCTTTGATGAGCATCTTGTAATATTGGTGCTCACTGTTGTTGAGATTGAAGTCCTCAGGCTGCATCAATTTCATATAGATGCGCTCCTGTCTGGTGGATGCCTCTTTGAAATCCCTTTCTGTATATATTTTGATATCTTTACTCATCTTTATTTCGTAGGCGTTTGCGTCTGTCGTATTCTTTCAATGCGGCTAAATCTCCGCTCTGTGCAAGGTTAAGCAATGTAGAATCAATTTCAAATTGTGCCTTAGCTTTGCCTTGTATATATATTTTATAAAAATCTCCATATTTGTCATTCATATACCCTTGGACTACTTTGATACTTTCTCCCAATACATCCGCCATTTGCTGTTCGGTGTATTCCAATCCGCCAAAATTAGCGACCATCTTTTTGTCTTCTTCCATATCAAAATCCAATATCATAATTTATCCAATTTTATTTCTGCATACGCCAGTTTCTTGATATTCTCCGCTAGGGTATTTTTGCGCTTTTCGAGTTTATCTCCTGCGGGTAATTCTTTGATTTGTTTTTTCAGGCGACTTATAGATGATCGGAGGGATCTGATCTTTGCAGATAGTGCCCATTTGTCATTTGGTAGTCCATAGTCATCTTCATACTCGGTGATCAGTTTCCCTGTAGCTCGATAGAAGTCTATTTGTTTCCATATACCAGCCATTTCAGCTTGTATTTTCATTATCTTATCATTATTTTTTGCACGTGCATTGATAGTGCTAAGGATATGATATTGATTGGATAGTTGGCATCTACTGCTATATAGTTTATTGAGCTTTGCAGATAATTTGGCAGGGATTTTTTTATCACCGGGAGATATTATTTTTTCGGGAATAGGTGTACTCATATCAAGTTGAGCATCTTCGAGCGCTTTGCGAAGATATATCTCATTGCTGACAGAGTGCCCGCGGTCCAGGAGTGGCAACCATTTATTGTCCGGATCTAGTTCACGGATCAATTTTACTTTGATATGATATTCCTGAGCTGTCATATTATTCTTCTGTATTCTGCCCTTGCAATTTTGTAGCCTGTCCGGATTTATTTTCATCCAATTTCTCTATCTCAATATCTTCAAATCCAAATTCGATATTCTCATCCCAACCGTTGATTTTCTTAGCGAGATACAGGGGCTTGAGTATCAATTTGCGGATATTGGGCGTCTTGATGGCAATGTAGCTCAATAGCGCATTGCGAATTTCGGAGCCTGCCGACATTTTGCCCTGTACCTGTATGGATGCGAGACTAGGGTGAATCCCCTGACCGGAGATGTTAGCGTCATTGGACTTTTCGAATAACTTGAGCAATGCCTCATCTTTCAGATCTGCCTTGATTGGGATTATCTCAATGCCCGGGTAAGCCTTTTGGACTTGTTCTATAATCTCATATTTGGTAAATACAGCTCTACCTGCACCATCTACCCCGGATAGGAATCTATTCATTTCTTCCATAAATTCTTTTTCTTTTTCCACGGCTGCATTTATACAAGCATCTTTTCCCTTCTGATCTTGTGCGCTATTCCAAGCGACTTTATCAAGAAAATAATCCTTTGGGATTCTTATATGAAATCTTATGCTGTAGCCATTATCCAGATTAGCCTTTTGCCATTTGGGTATGATATTGGACAATTCTATCCACTCTTTGCCTCCCCACCAACCCGGATAATAATAATACCCATCAAAAAACAATGGATCTCCAAGATGTAGCAGAAACAATGCTTCAGGCTTTTCCTTATCCCAAACCGCAATCGGTTGGGGTTTGGCTACTGTGGGATTATCGGTTTCCCAAGATCCGTGCCAATAGTATTTTTTGATTTTGCCCTTGGTGTTCTGCTTCCCTGCCCGGATATTTTTTGTATAGTGAGCTTTGAATGACAATATTTTGTTTTTTGCCTTATTCATTACAAACTCCGGAAATAGATTGCCGTGCTTCAATAATTCTCCGGTAGCTATCAGGGCGTATTGCTCCCAGTCGGTCTCTTCAAGAAAATCTTTGATCTCTGGAGGTGCATCTACCAATGTCCTTTTCTTCTTACCATCTACATAGCTAACTGTATAGGTCTGCAATCCTTGGCCAAGTATGATCCCTCGTTTGGTAGCGATCAGTTCCGGGACTATATTATTATCTTTGATAATTTCTTCTCGTTTGTATGGGAGTAGATTATTATCCCCCCAATAGGCTATTTCTAATTTGCCATCTCCGCTACTATCTTTGTAGGTAAATGAATCCAGACGAGTAGAGGTGTCGTCAAATTTTGAATACACGATAGACATATCTTTGTTGCCATATACACTTATATAATTTCCGGTGTGTATTCTTACTAATTGATTGTTGCGTCTTGACATTGGTTTTAGTGTTTTACGATATAATTATTGAATCCGATGATATTTGCTATATAAAAATTCTTAGTTATTCCTGTATCTGTATCGGTTAGTGGTATTTTGCCCCAATGCTTATTGGGTTTATTAGGGGAAGCCGGAGCGCCTTTGCCGTACATTACTTTTTTGGCAGTGATAGAACCTCGATTGCTACCTGTCGCACGGACATACAAGATTGTTTGTGGTTCTGTCGCTATTTTTAGCTCCTGTATAGCGTAATTTATATGTATTGCCAATTTTCCCATAATCCAAAATTAACACCTTTGTTAATTAACCTATAGGACAAAAAAAGCCCCCAGCAAAGAGGGCTCTTATTATAAGAATAGAAAAATAGTTTTTGGGACTTTAATTTATCCTTTTGCATCCTCCTCTGACCACCATTCCTTTGCATAGGGATGGTTTTTGATGAAAGCGGATATTTGCTGATCAGTCATTTTATCGGGGTTGTGAGTGCCTTTGTTATCCACAAATCCTTTTACGAAATAAGGTCCAATGTATTTTTTTTGTTTTTTCTTACGTGCCATTATCAATTTTTTTTTAAAAAACCCGCCCTTGGGTCCTAAGGTCGGGTTTTACAATGAGGTATTATGAATCAAAAAACTTACTTTGCTTACGTTGGTATTGCTGCTGTGTAAAAATATGGAGGCAAATTACTCTCCCACCCAAGCTCAAGCTCATAACCATTTTTCTCCTTGGTGATGATTTCCTTAGCTTTTAGGATTGCACCTTCAGACAAATCGCCTATGATCCTTTGTTCTCCATTTTTGTCCTTAAATATAGCTATCACATCACAGCCATTGCTAGCTCCTGCGAGCATATTGGTAGCTACTGATCTAAGGTGTGGATGAAATCCTTTGAACAATGTCTTATAGATGCTTCCATCTTCATCTCCTTCCGGATTGGACTCATAGGATTTGTCTTTTTTGCTCAATTCTACTTTGACGAATACTTTAGAAGCCTTCATCGTGATGGCTGCTGAGACTACGTGATCCGTTGCGGAGGGGATAGTATCCACATCGGCTTTGAAAGCTAGATACAATTCACCTACTAAATCCGCAGCATTGGTGCCACATTGCTTGAGTAATTCTACTAATGTTACAGGCATTTGATTTTATTTTAGATTTTGAAAAAATATTATTTTTTTACGCAGAATCCCTTTTCTAAGAATTCTTCGAGTGCCTCTTTATCCTTGACAGCTTCTTTTGGCGTCAATACTTTACCCTTGTAATTAACCTTAGGGTATTTGAATTCATAAACTGCCTTTCCCACTTTTGCGGTCAATGCAGGTTTGTCGTCACTTCCAGACTCAGCAGGGGCAGCCGCTAGAGCTTTTTCCAATTCATCAATCTTTTCATCTCTGATAGTGAGATCACTTTCTAGCATCGCTATTTTAGCCTGTGCCTCTTCCAATGCCTTTTCCACGAGAGTCAATGCTTCCTTCAATCCTTCTTCTTCTGTTTGGATATCGCTTGCTGTATTTTTTTTATCGTCGTTTGCCATTTTTGATTACAATTTAATATTAATAAATAAACCTACGCGGGGAGCTTCACCGATGGATTCACTCCCCTTTCTTCTAGGTTTTTTGACTTATTGATCGTTTAATGAAATTATCGCTGGATCTGCTATTCCAAATTCAAATCCGATACGGAAATCCATTGCAGCTTGGATACTTCTAATCTCATCCTTAAATCTGAACATCTCATCGCTAGGCAACTGATATCCATAATGCATATTTCTTGTAGGTGTACACATCACAAAGTCAGTGTCCCCCGGTATCTCAATTATCTTTGCTTTATTGCTCAAATCAAATTGGAGATAATCTTTGGTAAGATTCTTTGCTCCATATTTGTTTCGGTAGTCCTTGAGGTAATCAACCTTCACCCCATTGGTCATAAAGATCGCTACTGCCCCCTTTCTTATTTCCTTATCAAGAGCTAAATATACCGTTTCTACTGCGTCAACCGCATTAGTACTATTAATTGCTCCGGTAGCAGTTACTGTCAGATTTCCGGCAGTTGCCTCAGCTTTTGCTTTTGTGCCATAACCATCGACTACTTGTTTAAGTAAATCTGTGGATGCAGGTACAGCGGCTTCCTCTCCCCACCAGGCAGCATATTCTTGTTCGCTTGCTATCTTCTTAAGGATCTCCATAAATATAGCTTTATGAAATGGAATTTTCTTTGGATCGATTGCGCCCTGATACATTTGACCAAGATAAGTGTCGAAAAATTCTTGAGGGAATATCTCGATATCTGCCTTTACCAATTTTGTGTACAAGGTTCTTGGATTGAAATCTACAGCATCAGCTACAGGATCAAATGTTTTTGACCATCTTTTCACGATATCACCGATCAAGATTTGAGTCAATACCTTTTCTCCTTTAGTCATTGCGTGATGCGTGACATATTTGGCTGTATCAAAATTTGAGTATAACAATGAGAGAAAAGTCTTCTGAAAAGTTCTGATGAAGCTTTGAAGAGCTTTTGCGTTTGTTAGTTTCAATGAAGCGGACATATTATTTTATTTAGATTATTTACAAATAGTTTTGTTTACAAATAGTAGTTTTTTGATCAGATACTTGCTTGTATTTTTTCTTCCATTATTTGCCATTCTGCTTTTGCTCCTGTGTCAGGATCTTGAGCATCACCTCCTGTATGACTTGCACCTGGTTCATCCTTTAGCTTATTGATAGTTTCTGCTTGTGCATCAATGGTTTCTTGCATCTTTGCAATATTTGCTTGCAATTGCTCAAGGGTCACAGGTCCTTTTTGTGCGCCCGGCTTAGGATCTGCACCTTCGGAAGCTGGTTTTTGTAGTTTATCAATAGTTTCTGCTTGTGCCTCAATGGTTTTTTGCATCTCATCCATCTTGGATTGCAATTGCTCAAGGGTCAATTTTGTATCTGACATATTATTTTGATTTAGTGAATTACCTGAATTATCTGTTTGAGGGCTTATGAAGTCTTTTATTTTCGCCCAAATTTCATTTGCTAAATTATTAGAGTCTTGAGATGATGACACTTTGCATTTTGCAAGTAGATCATTATCCGGTACCGGGAGATTGTGTGCTTCAAAATCAAAGTTAGCCACGGCAGCCACTTTTTTAGGCTCAAATACTTCTGTCACAAGCCCTATTTCTTTCATTTTTTCTGCATCTATCCATATACCGTTGCCGTTGTTCTCATTCATCAGATCCTCATATACCTTTTTATCCTGGCCTCCTGTCTTCGCGTAGATATTAAGCATTCGTGTGTCTACTGCTTCGAGAGTTTGTATACTTGCTTTGAGCTCATTCTTATTACCCCAAGCCAATATGCTGGATGTATGAATCAATGCCAATGAATTATCTGACATCTTACGCTCATCTCCGGCTGCGGCTATTATAGTAGCAGCTGAGGCAGTCATACCATTAATTTTTGTGATAACTTTAGCTTGATGCTCTACCAATAAATCATATATGCTGATGCCGTGATTAGAATTACCTCCATAGCTATTGATATTAACTACTATGGTGTCCGCTTTGATATTTGCGATTGCTCGGAGTTCTGCTTTTAGGCGTTCCTTAGTATTTTGGTCTTTCTTCTCCTTACTCCAATCAGCACCGATAAAGCCATCTATATCAATAGTGGCTGTCTTGGTAGCTTTATTTAAGATTATCTTTAGAGCGCTTTTCATATTGCAAATGTATATTATTACATATGCAAGGGTTAGGACAAAAAATAGAGCGTTTACTTATAGATGACGGCAAAGCCTAGTTTGTAGATAACAAGACCTATCAGCCAATGCCACACTATCCAAGTGAGAGGCAAATAAAAGATAGCTCCATTCATACCTATAAATATAAGTGTAATAGATAATGCCTTGAAAAAATGATGTGAATCCGTGAAAATCACAAATACCGAAGTCGATAGCCAAAGTTTTGGTCCTTTGCTCGGATCATTGTTTTTGTACTTGAGCTTCCAACTTCTGATCAATCCTGTGTTCCACCAATTTCTGTTTTGTAGAAAATCAGGAAGAGTGAGTGGATGAAATTTACTCCGGTCACTTAGTGCAGCGGATGCGCCTGCGAGGAATATTAGTATTAGGTATATCATGATTAATTATTATCGCAAGTTGTTTTTAATAATTTCAATTCGGGAGGATTTTGTTGCATCCCCCAATTTGGTTTGATTTTACCCATTCGCTTTTCAATATTTTTAATCCTTTTTTTCTTGGTCTTAATCTTGTGATTGATTCTATTTCTTCGCTTCAGGAGGTTTTGAGTTTCCTCACTATTTTGCTTAATCTCATCATTGATAAATTCTAAATCCTGATTGAGTGCCTTGATCTCTTTTTCGATTTTGGCTATAATCGGTTTTTTAGACTTAATTTCTTGCTTGATTGTGATTTCGCGCCCGGCTGCGTCCGTATATTTGTGATATTCATAGAATTTACCCTTAGTTTTTTTGATGTAGGTTGTGTCTGTTACCGGATCAATTAAGATATAATCCTGCGAGATTAGATTAATACTAAATAGTAAGATTGTGATAATTAATAGATTTTTCATTTTATTTGATTTTTAAAGTTTATAAATGTATTTTTGATGCTGAAATGGTGAATCGTGTTACTTCTGCGCCGGCGGCTGTTTTAATATCTACGCTATAATTATTTGAGCCTGTGTTGTGTACTATAGTTGAATACTGAAGTGTGGTTGTGTAGTTAGCATCTACATCCTGCGCGCAAATAGTGTTGTTTATTTGTGCAGAGCCTCTTTTTAATCTTATTTCTGTTAGAAAGCCAGTACTACCCATTGTCACAACTGCTTTATATTCAATACGGTAATAACCTGCTTCTGTAAGATTAATTAAATCATTTACTGCATCTACGTTTACCGCCCCCTCTTCAAATTCCTCTGTGTCAAATTCTATTTTAGTGTAGTTTCCTGATGTACTAATAACTTGTGTTGCTGTATTATAGGCTCTTGCAAAATTACGAGTTGATTTCCATTCTGTTGTGCCATTTACGTCTGTGGCTGCCACCACATCGCCATTACCCCCGGACGTATTTCCTAATTTTAGAATCTGATTTGAAGCATCAAATTCAAAAGCCGGGGTTGAAGAGTATGGGTATAATTTAAGCCGGTGATTGCTCAGTAATTCTAACGTTTTGTAACCGTTAATCTCAGTAACCGTCAAATCACTATTATTTGTATTGTATTCAAATTTTGCATCTGCATTGCCGCCATCTATTTTTAATATGCCCGTTGTATTTTGATTGTGTATATTTAAGGTGCTGCCAGTTGCATTATTAATATTCCAATCATAACTATCGTCACGGTTAAAAGTTAGTTTTGGTGTGGAATTTTCTATTGTGACATCTCCGTAATGCGTCGCTAGTCCTGTGTTATCAATCTTCAATAATGAATTTGTGATATTTGAGGCTGCATCTGTGCCTCCTCCTGTGTATCTTCCAATCGAAAAAGCATCTGAAGAGTTGTAAGGTTGTCCCCAGAACCAAGTTTTCCCGGTTGCTGAATTATGCGAAAAAGACCCTGCGCCTCTTATACTATTAGAAGTCTCAAATAGCAAACCGCTTTGAATATAGCCGCTGCCGCCCCCCTCGATTTTTATTCTTGTTGCTCCTGTGCCGTAAACGTGAAAGCGTTGGTCTGGTAAATTGGTATTAATACCTACATATCCCGTATTATTGTTGTATATATCTGATCCATTTGCGTTCCAATAACTTGAGCCCGCACTTCCTGTAAAATTAATTGTTGTGTGTCCGGTTGCATCGTCATAACTTGTGCTTATGTCTGTACCACCTCGCACATTGTCACCAATCAAGTCTTCAACAGTTTCCTCAATATCAATAGTCTGCGTAGTCGCATTGTTATCGTGTCTAATTGAAATTAAGCCGCCTGATTCACCTGTTGATATTGAGAATTCTGCGAGTCCTTGGTTGTCTGTATTGATTGCAGATATATCAACTGTGTTGCCGCCTGATATTGATAAATTAGGATTGGCAAAACTAAGGGTTTGGGCGGCTGTACTTCCTATATATGCTATTTGTACAACGTGCGAGCCGTCCGATGGCGTTGTTACTGAAATATCTCCAATACCGTCAAAAGTCATTGTATTTCCGTTAATATCGGGTACTTGAAATGAGTGACTATCATCCCATGTATTTACGGTAAATGGCACTTTTGTTATATTTACCCTATCTCCGTTATTCCCTACATTAATAGATGCATCAGATGAGTATAATTTTCTAAATTGAAATTCGTTACCTATTTTTTGATAATATACTTCACCGCCAAATGCTCCGGTATTGGTCGCGGTTTCAGTTTCATTTGTTGGGTCGCTATCTGCGTCATTCACATTCACATTTATTGTATTTCCGTCCGATATACTTATATTTCCGGCTGCTCCTGTTGTGGCTAGGGTTTGTGGTGCGCTTCCTCCTGTACTTGCTACTCTTATAGTATCTCTATTTATCTCAATGCCGTCGCTGTATGTTATTAAGATTGAATCTTGATTAAGTACGCTGTTGGTGTCTGGTACTGTTATTGTATTGCCATTACTGATTGCGATATTGTTGTTTGCGATTGATAGGCTTTGTATCTCGTTATTCGGGTCGGCATCTGCATCGTCTGTATTGATTGTGCTTAATGCCCGGGTTTTGACTTCTTGGTTGGTTGCATCTTGAACTAAGATGTTTTCTAGAGTGTTATCTGTTGCTACGTCTCGGATTTGCAAGCTACCGTTAATTCTGAGTGTGTCGGTGTCGAATTTGCCGTAGATTAGAGGATTTGATGTGCTTGAATTATCTATGTATAATTTATTACTACCGGTTTCATTAATCCCTGAGTTATAGCCGATAAAAGTATTAAAGCTGCCTGTGCAATTGTATCCTGAATTGCTGCCTATAAAGGTGTTGTAAGAACCATTTACTATATTTCCACCCGAGAAATATCCGAGTGATGTATTTGATACTCCACTTACATTTAATATTAACGCCTTATACCCAATAGCCAAATTAGAATTACCTGTCTTATTCTTGTGCAAAGCCTGGAAGCCTACTCCCATATTATAAGACCCGGTAGTATTAGACGAGAGGGTATAGTACCCAATCCCAACATTTCTATTATTGCTTAAATCGTCATACCTACCTGCTGCGTCACCAATGAATACAGATAGTCCTCCATCATTCCAATCTGCCCGACCTTGTACCGTTAAAATTGCGCTACTATTCGCATCTTCTCCGATGCCTACGTGCCTATAAGATTTGGAATGAATTCCACTTGCATCTGTTACCCACAAAGAAGTATCTGCAATCACACAATATTCAAGCGTATTTTTCTTGTAGCAAATTGAATCTTGTTTTCGGTAGATTGTATCTACGTACACAATCGAACTACCGCCACCACTTCCGACACTATCTACCCAAGTGACATCACCGCCATCCGATAAATATAGCGTATATGTTCTTAAATTTGGGTAAGATGTTGAATCGAGTGTAATAGTTTGAATTTCGTTTGTTGCATCTGCATCATCATCATTTACATTTAGAGTTATTGTATTGCCTCCGGATATTGAGATATTTCCGGGCGTGTTGTCTGTGCTTAATGTTTGCGCACTCCCGGGTGTTCCTACTTGGTCTTCAAATTTCACTTGCCCCCCGTCTTCGAGCGTGATTGTAAACACTCGTTTTGGTGATGTAACAGAATCAATACTAATTTGTTGGTCGTCTGTGTTGTCATACAATGCTGAAATATCAGCGGCTTTTGTGCCGCCCCCGTCTGTAACTTCAAGATTATTGCCGTTCAGTTGAACAGATGTATTATATTCGTTGGTTGGGTCTGCGTCTGCATCGTCTATTAACGCAGATAAATCTACCGTCTTGGTATTGCCGTCCTCAAGCGTGATTGTCAGTATATGTGTCCCGGGATTAAAGCTAAAATTGGTGATTTGCTGATCGTCACTCCCTATCGTGTTAATATCCCTCATCTCAACCCGGTGATTGTCCTTATTCCATATAAGTACTGAATCAACTGAATTGTTGATGGTTGGTATTTGCCACAAGACTAAATCGCGGTATAGATGTGCATCTTCACCGACTATTATATTCTTACTTGTATAAGTAGTGCCAAATACATTCAATTTGTATGTTGCAGCTCCGGGAGTATTCTCCCCGATTTGTACCTTTGTATTTTCATCTTGGAGAAATACTACATTATAGGGGTTGTTTTTGGACCAATAATTATTGTCGGCTATGTTGACAGTATTGCCATTTGATATTGTGAGCTCGTGAGTGACAGGGGCAAATGATAGGGTTTGATTGCCCGCGATTGCATAGCAATATTCTTCTCCGGTGGTCAATGAGCTGCATACACTATCATTTCTGACATATACACTATCTACCTTGCCTGAGTAATTGCTAATATATTGATAACTAAAGTGATTCTCGTCTGTGCCATCGCTCAATATTATCATCAGGCTGTCCGGAGCTTTGCGGATCTGCTTGATGCTTATGTTTTGAGCATTGATAGATAATGTGATTATTGAGAATAGAATAATTTTGATGATTTGTTTCATATTTTTAAGTATTTGCTGAAAAATAAACTTTGATTTTCTCCCAAGATTCGAGAGCACGATTGAATATGATGTCAGATCCGGAGATTGTGAATTCTCCATCTCCGGGAGTCCCTGAAGTATATGTTTGCTCGACTCCATTGCGGAGTACTCTTATCTGCTTATTAATGTCGGTAGTCGGTAAGGTTGCGACGGTGACTGTTACCCTATCGGCGGTGATCCCTGTAAATGATTCAAAATATTGAGGAAAAAACGGAAAAGGTAAGGAAGCACCGGTTTTGTCGATAAAATATCTCACTCCATTGCTACCGATCACATACTCGTTTCTGTTATTTGCATTTCCTGTGGGGGTTGGAATGTAGCCTACTTGTACAGGATTAATCAATACACAGCACTCATCTACTACTGTACCGGGATCTGTACCATCCCAAGGATCTCCGGGATCAGGTAGATCTATATTGACACCTGAGTAATCGAGGGAAGAATATAGCTTTTCGGTATTGAATTCTATCTTATACCCTTGCTTATCTGCCATTTTTAGCCCTGTATTATACTCAAAATCAAATTCAGCACTTCTCAAAATACCGGTATTGGATTCCCTATCGGTATATATTACAGTCAATCTCTTATCAATGATATTTTTGATAAGAGTTTCCATCGATAGCCTGATTTTAGGCACAAAGGCTTTTATCCTCTGTTTTATTTTTCTGTTTTGATCCGAATTTTGCGTCTTACTGTTATAAGATGCAGTGTTGCGTCGAAAATGGATTGTATATACTTTTGCGGGATCGATTATAGTATTATCAGGATTGATATTACTATCATCTGTGATTTGGATGATCGATATACCTCCGATGCTATCACAAATCTTTTCTATATTATTTAGATTTACTGCCATAATTGATTGCAATGTATATGCAATTCAACTCCTATGCTAGGACACAGCTTCAGCAAGTATATTAT
>Ga0256831_1001021_pt1 | contig 14821 bp, 10 predicted proteins | sample 132544metaG_FD_189087 | JGI IMG/M metagenome (GOLD analysis project Ga0256831, IMG submission 189087) | Hydrothermal vent microbial communities from Lau Basin, Pacific Ocean - 132-544 | ecosystem: Environmental > Aquatic > Marine > Hydrothermal vents | place: Pacific Ocean: Lau Basin | collected...
TGGCAACGATTCAGAGCCTTACACGCTTCATTGCTGGCTAAAGACGGCACATTCTACCGCCAACGTTACGAGAACCTGTCAGGTTTGAGTGGGAAAAGACAACCAACTGGCATACGTTAGCAGTTACGTCGGGTGTGAAAAATTGTTGAGTAACAGGATAATCATAGATGAGGGAGAAAAATTTGGCAACTGTCTCTAACCAATCGGATGCGTTCCAATTTGGAGGCAAATTTGCATTTTTTGCCAGAACCTGCCGATTGAAACCAGGGCTGGGGACGGCCCCCACCTTTTGTTCCTCCCCCGCTCCGAGATGGGCGGGGGAGGAGATAAGGAAGTCTGATTAGATGGGTCGCTTGTCTGCCTGCGCAGACAGGCCAATTTGCGCCCGAAAATGTCCTCGCAGGAGGACATGCGGCGGAACGCCCCCAGAACCGAATTCTATTCGGCCAGTGCGCCCCAATTTTGAAACGCCCCCTAACCAATCCTCAGTCGAGGATCCAGGGCGTCGCGCAGGCCGTCGCCCAACAGATTGAAGCCCAACACCGTCAGCATGATGGCCAGGCCCGGAAAAAGCATGACCCACCAGGAGCCGGAAAGGATAAACTGCATACTATCGACCAACATCTTCCCCCATTCAGGATAAGGCGGCTGTTGGCCCAGGCCCAGAAAGCCCAGGGCCGCTGCATCGAGGATGGCGGTGCCCATGCTGAGGGTGCCCATGACGATGAGGGGCGAGAGGCCATTGGGAAGAATATGTGTGAAGACAATGCGCCGTCGTCCCGCGCCTAAGGCCCGCGCAGCCAACACGAAATCTTCCTCGCGTATTTGCAGGGCCATAGAGCGCGCCAGGCGCGCATAAGGAGGAATATAAACGATGCCGATAGCGATCATGGCGTTGCGCAGGCCCGGCCCCAACGCCGCCACCAGGGCGATGGCCAGCAAAACATAGGGAAAAGAGAGCATTACATCCATGGTGCGCATGATGAAACTATCCAAAATGCCACCAAAAAGACCGGCAACCAGACCCAGCATGGTGCCAATAGTCAGGGAGATGGCCACCACCATGACGCCGACTTGCAAAGACACCCGCGCCCCCTGGATAACGCGAGTCAACACGTCTCTTCCCAGGTCATCGGTGCCAAAAGGATGCTCCGCACTGGGAGGCTGAAGGCGCGCTTTGAGATCGAGGTCTGAGCGGGCGTCGTAGGGAGAAACGATAGGCGCGAATATGCCAATAATTAAAAAACTCACCACCAACACCAGCCCCACCTGGGCGCTACGCGTCTTGATGGTGCGACGCATGGCTCGCTTGAATTGGCTTTCCGAGGCGCGGGAAAAGGCGTCCTGGGCTTCAAGTTGATTATCAGAAATAGATACAGTCATCAGTCGTAACGAATCCTGGGGTTAAGAAAAGCGTAACTTATATCGACAAGCAGATTGACTAAAACAAAAATCAGGGCAATAAGCAAGGTGACAGATTGGACGATGGGATAATCGCGGCCGCTAATCGCGGCGAACACCCATTTGCCAATGCCAGGCCATGCAAAAACGGTTTCGGTGAGAATGGCGCCCCCCATCAAACTGCCCAATTGGATGCCAATAATAGTCACGACAGGCAGCATGGCGTTGCGCATGACATGCCGCACAACAATGACGCGTTCACTCAGACCCTTAGCCCGTGCCGTACGAACATAGTCCAGTCCTAGCACTTCGAGCATTGAAGACCGCATCATACGAGCAATAATAGCTAAGGGAATCGTCGCAAGGGCAATGGCAGGGAGCACCAGGTGAGACAAAGCATCCTTGAATGCCACCCAATTACGTGTCAGTAACGAATCAACCAGATAAAGACCAGTGATGTGGTGTAGCTCGATCCCCACACTGAGACGACCGCCAGTAGGAAGCCAACCAAGCAACAGTCCGAACACATACATCAATAAAATAGCCAACCAGAAGATGGGCATAGAGACGCCAACAAGTGCGCCCATCATGGTGAAGGTGTCAATGAGACTGTTACGCTTTAATGCTGAAATCACACCTGCAGGAATTGCTATGAGGATGGCGATGGCTATTGCCGCAAGAGAGAGTTCAACAGTCGCAGGAAATCGCCGTTTCAGTTCAGCCGCGACCGGGATATTGCCGTGAACTGAGTTTCCCATATCCCCCCACATCACGCCTCCATCGTGGCAAATCATAACGGAGGCGAGGTTATAACAGGCATTCTGATCATACTTGTCCGTCCAGGAGGAGCCGCCGTGCTGACAAACGATGAGATTATCCAACTTTTCCAACTTGACGCATGAGTTGCCTTTTCGGGTTTTATAAATGTCTTTCGGGTTTACTTTTTCGAAAGTCATTTTACCTACCAAAAAGCGGACATATTGGGTTGGCAATGGTTCGTTGAGCCCCAAACGTTCGCGAATACGATGGACGTTTTCTTCCGTCGCATGTTCCCCTAACATTGCCAGGGCGGGATCTCCAGGGATGAGGTGAATAAAAGAGAACACCAATAAGGAAACCCCAAAGAGTACAGGGATAGTTGCTGCAAGACGTCGTAGAATATAGACTGTCACAATATAAATCCCTTGTCAGAAACAAAATCTGAAAATGATTAAAAATGATCGCTGGAAAGAAAAAGGCGGCCCCGACCACGACGATCGGGGCCACGGAAATGCTTGAAGCAGCGTGTTACTTCTTGGTGACGTACTTGTAGAGCTCGGTGCCCAGCGGATTGGTGATGTAGCCTTCCACCTTGTCGCTGAAGATCAACGGGGTGTTGTTGTGAGCAATCCAGATGCGGGTGACGTTGTCCATCAGCATTTTTTCTGCTTCCTGGTACATCTTCTCACGCTCGGATTGATCGACTGTGGAGCGGGCCTTGCGCAGCAAGGCGTCCAGTTCGGGGAACTGCACCCATCCTTCTTTGGCCTTGGGCTCGTCGGTGCCGATGAAGAAGTAGCCGAGGAAGTTGTCGGGATCGCCGTTGTCGCCGCCCCAACCCAGTTGATACAGACCGCGCAGATCGCCGGTCTTGCGCATCTTCAGATAGGTGGGCCAGTCACCGGCCTGCTCCAGTTGCACATCGATGCCAACAGCGGCCAGTTGGGCGGCCATGGCCTGAGCAATGCCTTCGGGATCAGGATAGTAGAAGCGGACGATGGGCATGTAGTAAAGTTTGAAGGGCATCTTGGTGCCATCTTCCCAAGTCACTTCTTTGATGCCGTCAGGGAAGCCAGCCTCAGCGAGCAGTTCTTTGGCATGTTCCGGATCGTACTGGATGCCATGAATGTCGAAGTTATGGCCCCAGACCATGGGCGGAAGGAAGTTCTCGGCGACCTCGCCATACTGACCGTAGAAGGTTTCGACGATAGACTTCTTGTCAATGGCTGCGGCAATCGCTTCGCGAACGCGCTTATCCTGGAGTTCTTTGATCTTGTAGTTGAAAGCCAGGTAGGCGGTGTTCAACGCGGGGCGAGGTTTGACATAGACGCCTTCGGCGGTCTCGGCGGTCTTGATGTCTTCGATGTTGGCCTGTTCCATGGCGTCGATTTCGCCGGTTTGCAGGGCCAGGAAGCGGGCGGAGTTATCGGGAATGACGCGAATGACGATGGTGTCCACATTGCCGGGATTCTCGCCCCAGTAGTCGGGATTCCGGGTCAGCGTGATGTGGTCGTCAGTGACCCATTCTTTGAACTTGTAGGGGCCGGTGCACACGTAGCCAACCTTAGGAGAACCATAGTCCGGGCCATATTTCTCGATGGCGGCGGGGCTGGCAATAGCGAACATGGGCATTGCCATATTGGCCAGGATGGGAGCCAGCGGTTCGCTGAGAGTGAACTTGACAGTGTAGTCATCCACTTTTTCGATGTTGGTGACAATGGAATCACCCTTGAAACCATTCCACATGTAATCCCAGTATTCGAAATCCTGTTCTTCGAAATGATAGGGATTGGCAGGATCCCACCAGCGCTGGAAGTTGAAGACTACGGCGTCGGCGTTGAAGTCGGTGCCATCGTGGAATTTCACGCCCTGGCGCAGATGGAAGGTCCACTCGGTGCCATCATCATTGGATTCCCAGCTTTCGGCCAGGCTGGGCACCACGTTGGTGGTGTCTTTGTCGTAAGCGAGCAACGATTCGCAGCCCTGGTTGGTGACGCGGAAGGATTCGCCATCGGTGACGACGGCAGGATCGAGGCCGACGGAGTCGCCGCCACGGCCGAAAATGAAGGTGACGCCCATCTCGGCGCCTTCTTCGCCGCCTTCAGCAGACTCGGGAGCGCCAAACCATTTGTTGTAGATCTCGTCATACTCGCCCGAATCTTTGATCGCGGCCAGCCCTTTGTCGATGGCTTCCTTGATCTGGGGAGCATCCTTGCGGATAGCAATGCCGTAGTATTCCTCGGTGAAGGGGCCTTGCACGATCTCGACGTTCCATTCGGGATTGGCTTTGATCATGTCGGCGGTGGTGGGGGCGTCATTGATGACGGCATCCACATCGCCATTGGCCAGGGCCTGCATGGCCAGCGTGATCTCGTCATAGCGAACGACTTCGGCGTCGGTATTGTCGCTGGCCCAGATATCACCGGTGGTGCCAAGCTGTACGCCAACCCGCTTGCCAGCCAGATCATCAACGCTCTTGATGTCGCTGCCTTTCTTCACAGCCAGCACCTGACCGGCATTGAAGTAAGGATCGCTGAAGTCAACGGTCTGCTTGCGCTCGTCGGTGATAGTGGCGGCGGAGATAACTGCATCGAACTCACCGCTGGCCAGTGCGACAAAAATGCCGTCCCAACGAGTGTTGACGAATTCTGGCTCAAAACCAGCGGCCTTGCCGATGGCCTTCATCAGGTCGATGTCAAAACCCTGGATATCGCCATTATCATCAACGAATTCGAAGGGGGGATACTCGGCGTTGGTGCCCACGGTGATTTTTGCGGGCATTTCCGCCGCGGGGGCTTCGGTGGCCGCGGGGGCTTCAGTAGCTGCAGGCGCTTCAGTGGCCGCCGCAGGCGCTTCAGTGGCCGCAGGGGCTTCGGTGGCTTTGGGCGCTTCGGTGGCTGCGCCACCGCCGCAAGCGGCCAAAACCATGGCTGCCAGCACAAAGATGCTGAGCAGTATCCAAAAACGACGTTTGGACATTAGATTCTCCTCCTTTTAGAGAAACGAATGAAGAGTGATACAACTTGCAGCAGGGAGCGAACGCCCCATGCCAATTTCGCAGCAATCAAGCGTCGAAACCGGCTTCATTGCTTGCTTGATGAAACTTCGGGCGATAAGCATTTTTTATTTGCAACAGAAATCGATCTGCGCAAAATGCGGGATTATAATGAAGATTATAAATTGTTCGAGGTCTCTTGTCAAACGATTATTTATCATTACCAGCAGCCTCGCAGATTGAACAGGCAGGGCTGCTGGCAGTCAGATGGCGGTCAGATGAGTTTCTCGCGGGCCTTGGCGCTGAGATAATCCATGCTCCAGACCATGATTACAATGGCCCAAACCGCGGTGCCCGCCTTATCGTACTGATTCAATCCCACCCACAGGCGGAATTGCTGGCCGATGCCGCCGCCGCCCACAAAACCAATGACTGTGGACATGCGGATGTTGATATCCCACTGATAAAGGATGAAGGCCAGGAAGGGCGGCACCAGTTGGGGAACGATGGCGTAGACCAGGGTCTGCAACTTGTTGGCCCCGGTGGCAATGACCGCTTCTACAGGCCCTTCGTCAATCTGCTCGATGGTCTCGGAGAAGAGCTTGCCCAGGTTGGGGATGTTGTTCAAAATCAGAGCCAGCACGCCGGCAAAGGGCCCGGCTCCCACCCACGCCGCCATGATCAACACCAGAATCATCGGCTCGATGGAGCGGGTGAGATTGAAGCCCATGCGGAAGACGTTGTAGACAATACGCCCGAACAGGGTCTCGCCCATGATGTTACGGGCGGCGAAGAAACTGAGGGGAATGGCGAAGAAAGAGCTAAATGTAGTCGCCAGCAGCGCCATCAGCAGAGTCACCAGCGCCAGATTGAACACCGTCTTGGCGGTGTCGCTGATGCGGGGCCCGCCTACAACCTCCTTCCAGACGATGCTCACATCCCCAACGCTGCCCGGTGGGCTGTCCTCGTCTATCTTGATGAGGGGGCTGATGCGGGTTTCCAGATGTAAGTGACCATCGGCGTCGGTGTCACAACAATTGGATTTCACCCGCAGGAAGGAGCCATCCGGCATCTCCCAGCGCACAGAGACATGGGTGTCTGGCGGCAGATCATACCCGTCGATAGTCAGGGGATCGCCTACATCGCCACATTGCGGGGCCAGCACCACACGCGGGCCTGATGCCGGGGGCGGAGGCGCCTCCGCCACACCACAGGGTACAGGCAGCGGCTGCCGCAGCGAATGCTCTTCGGTGGGGCGATCAAAGAGATCGGGCACGGCAAAGGCTTTCATCAGCTTCATGCCCGAGGGCAGACCGGTCACCAGATCAGTGAAATTCACTTCGGCCACGTTCCATGACCAGGAAAAGGTGATAACAAAAAGAAGAAGGACAATGGCCCATTTTCCCCAGCGAACCAGGGGATTCTGACGAGGGTTGGCGGGTTTGCCTTCGATAATCCGCTTGCGCAGGATGCTGGATGCATAATCCAGCGTGGTGACCACAAACATGATGGCTAAAATGGCCGTGGCCATGGCCGAGAACTGATTGAGACGTATCCACTGGATGACCAGAAAGCCCAGGCCAGCGTCACTGATCAGGCCGATCACCGTAGACATCCGCACATTGATGTCCCACCGATACAACGTAAAGGAAGCAAAAGTGGGCAATATCTGGGGGATGACGGCGTAGACAATCACCTGGAAATCATTGGCGCCTGTGGCCCGCACAGCTTCGATCGGGCCGGGATCAATGCTCTCGATGGCCTCAGAATAGAGTTTGCCCAGGGCGGCGATGGTATGGATCATCAACGCCAGCATACCGCCAAACGGCCCCAGGCCTACCCAGACAGCAAAAATAATCGCCCACATCAACGTCTCGATAGAGCGCACGATGTTCAATGACGTACGCACGACGTAGTAAATCACCCGGGTGACCGAGTTGTGGAACATCAGGTTGCGAGCAGCCAGAAAACTGATGGGCAACGCAAACAGCATCCCCAGAATCGTGGCCAAAAATGCCAGGGCGACGGTCTCGCCGATCTTCTCCCACACCAGCTTCAGGGTTTGAGTCGGCTCCAGATTGCCATAGGGCTTGTGTTGTTCAGCTCGCACCTGATGCGTTTGCGTCTCGCCGGGCGGCGGCTGCTCCGATAGCGGCACAGCCTGAGGAATGGTAATGGCCAGATCAAACTCCCCCTGGTCATTCGTCATGAATTTGGCTTGCTTGCCGTCGATAATGACTCGCTGTGAATCACCGATGGGATTTAGCCACCACAGCTCCCCTTCGAAATTCGGGAAAAAGCCCTCGCCATGAACGGTGATCGTATCGCCGACCGAACCGCACTTCTTGTCCAGCGTAATTTTTGGATTCTCGGTGGGCTTGCGATTGGGCTCCGGCAATGGCTCGACACAGGGCGCCTGAATGGGCGTTGTGGCAATTTTATCCTCGGTCGCATATTGCATCATCTCGGGATGGAAAAGCGCCCGGACATAGGGCGCCATGGAATCCCACCCCGTGATCATCCGTTGAGGCTGCACCTCGGTGGAGACAAAAGCCAATCCGTAAATAATGATCGCCGCCAGCAGCGCCGGAATGGAAAACTTGGGGCGACGCCCCTTGGAAACCTGCCAGGCATCCCACACATTCCAAACCCAGATTCCCAATACTGGAGCAAATAAAACGCCCGTCCCCTGCCACAAAATAAGAAAAATCAGCGCAATAACCGAAATAAAAAGACCAAACCCGCGCGAATAAAGCCCCAGATAAGCCTGCCCGGCCCCGGGAATAATAAAAGAAAGGAAAGGCGCCAGCCAGTTGCCTCGCGCCTCAGGAGCAGCGGAGGCGTCAGGATAGTGTCGCTTGCGCATGGCAAACTCCTAATTGAATCATAATCATGTGCGACGCACTTTTGATAGACCTGTACAAACCGGTTTTCCCGGCGCTCGCATTCAAATCGACGCGACCATTCGTGCGCCGTTGAGGTGCGTTGCACATCAGGCCGCTAACTTCTCACCGCTAACTGTGACAACCTCCGCCTCCTCGCCGTACACCTCTTTGAATTTCTCAGGCGTAAGTTCAGTGGGAAGACCATCGAAAACCAGTTCGCCATCCTTCAATCCAATCACGCGGGTGGCATAGCGATGCACCAGATCCAAAAAATGCAGGCTGCAGATCACCGTAATCCCATCCTCCTGGTTCAATGTTTCGAGATAGCGGAGAATGGAGTGCGCCAGCACCGGATCCAGACTGGCCACAGGCTCATCGGCGAGCATCAATTTGGGTTCTTGCATCAACGCCCGGGCGATAGCCACCCGCTGCTGCTGTCCGCCCGAAAGCTGATCGGCGCGATTATCGGCTTTTTCAGCAATCCCCACGCGTTCCAGTGCAGCATGGGCCCGCTTGTAATCCTCCTGGGGGAAAATATGGAAAAGACTGGTAACAGGATGAGCGTATCCCAAACGTCCTGTCAATACATTCGTCATCACCGTGCTGCGTTTGACCAAATTGAACTGCTGAAAAATCATGCCGATCTGACGACGGATATGCCGCAATTCCTGCCCCTTCGCGGCCGTGACATCCTTATCCTCCCAGACCACCTTGCCCTCAGTGGGATCAATCAGGCGATTGATGCACCGCAACAGGGTGGATTTTCCTGAGCCGGAAAGTCCGATCACTGCCAAAAACTCCCCCTCTTTGACCTCAAAACTGACATCCTTCAGCGCCACCGTGCCGTCGGGAAAGACCTTGGTGAGATGTTCAATGCGTAACAAGTGGTCACCTCCTGATTATGAAGGTGCGACGCACCCGGAGCAATCAGCCCCGGATGCGTCGCACAGTTCATTTGACAAAGCGAATTCAGAACCTACTGGGCGAGGTCTTCGATGTTGATGCCTGCCTTGCTCAGCTCGGCGCGGAAAGCATCATAAAAGCTATCATCAGCCTTTTCCAGACCTTCGATGGAATACAGCTCGTTCAGAGCTTTCTTCCCTTCCTCAGAGTTGGAGATCTCCAGCAGTGCATTGACGATCTTGTCTCGCTCTGCCTGCGGGAAATCCTTGATGAAGGAAACATTGTCGTTGGGGATATCGGCCGTGGTGGCGATGGCAATGACCTTTTCCTTTACGTCAGGGATGTCTTTCTCCACCGAGCTGCGGGCGTCCACGTAGGTGGCGCCGGCGTCGCAGTCGCCATTATAAACCTGGGTGACGACGTTATTGTGGGAGCCTGCCTCGATGGTCTTGGCGAAATCCTTGTCAGGATCGATGCCATTGGCTTTTAGCATGATGCGGGGGACGATGTATCCGGAAGTCGAATTGGGGTCCACCCAGCACATGACTTTGCCCTTCAAATCATCCAGGGTCTTGATGCCGCTATCGGCCCGCACGATGATCTGCCCCTTGTAAGAGGTGGAGCCGAAGCGCACCGTAACCAGCGCCACATCCACGCCATATTTCTCATGGGCGAGCACGTAGTTGAATGTGTTCATCCAGCCGATATGAGCCTTGCTCGCGCCCATGGCCTCGCGCACGGCGGCGAAATCGGTGCCGACATTGGCCTTGATGACCAATCCCGTCTTGTCCTGAATCATTTGGGCCAACTGATCGCCACTGGCAATGATCTCCTGGGTGTCACCGGAAGGAACGAAAGACATTACGATGGGATTTTTCTCCGTCCCCAATTTCGCCTGGCCGCCACAACCGGCCAGCACTAACGCCAAAATCGCAAACAGCATGAACAGAACCATCCATTTTTTCTTCATGGCAAATCCTCCTTTGAAGAAAGTGACAACGTTGTCAAATTGTCTTGGTGAGAGATGCTTTGGAGTGTGTAAAGGGAAAAACAGAAGGGTTGGCAAGGACATCAGATAAGGTTGACGGAAATGGCGCCTCCAATTGAAGAGAATGTAGGAAATCTGACTCTCATATCATACACCGAAAGTGGTTGTTTGTGAAGATCGGAAAAAGAGATTATCCCATATTATCCATCATTTCATCCTGAATCAGAGATTAAAAATATCCATAATCTCAAAATGCCTATTGGCGAACAGAAAAATTCATGCTATACTATGGCAAGGAGTTAGTGCAGCGATGCCTGAACGACGACGACTTTCGGCACTTAGCAAGCAAGTGGGTTCAAGAAACAGGTGTGCGCGCATGTGGTCTGTCGCTGGATCCGTTTATCGGAGCCGTCCCCGTCACGCGTCCTGCACCCGAACTCTATCATCCTCTGGCTGGCTTGCCACAGGTCATGCCGGATAATTCAAAGGAGTGTCTCACCATGATGAACCTGATCATCCAGACCCACAATGTAGAGTTGACAGACTGGCTGAGACAGTATGTCGAGAAGAAAATCGGACGGTTGGAGAAGTATTTGCCGGATATTGATGAAATAAGGGTGGAGTTGCGCGAGGAGAGCACTCGCAGCGCTTCGGATCGCGCTGTGGCGCAGGTGACAGTGCGCAGTCGCCGCACCATCTTGCGGGCCGAAGAACGCTCCGGCGATATGTTCGCCTCCATCGATGCGGTTTCGGATAAGCTCGAACGCCGTATTCGCCGCTACAAGGGCAAGCGGGCCCGGAATCACAAGCGGGCCATTGCCGAAGCCAACATCATGGAAGAAACCATGTCTCCGGTAGCCGAAATGCTACAGGAGGAAGAGGAGCCCGATGGCGGCATTGTCAAAACGAAGCGCTTCGAAGTGTATCCCATGGACCCCATCGAAGCCGTTGAGCAAATGGAAATGCTGGGGCACGACTTTTTCGTATTCCTCAATGCCGATGAAGGGCAGATCAATGTTTTGTATCGCCGCCGCACCGGCGATTATGGCCTGCTACAACCGGTCATTGCCTGACCATTCTTCAAAACAATCATGTCTCGGCCCGTTCCCGCCATCGGGACGGGCCGATTTTCTATCTTCCCACCGGACTCATCCATCATGAAAAATGTGCTCGTCGTTTGCACCGGCAACGTCTGCCGCTCTCCCATGGCCCAAGCTCTCATCCGCAAAGAGATCGAGGATCGCGGTCTGGCGTCTGATATCGCCGTGGACTCAGCCGGGACGTACGCGATGATCGATCATCCCGCCAGCGGGGGCTCGATCAATGCCATGACCCAACGCGGCCTGGATATCAATGAGCATCGGGCGAAGCAGCTCACAGCAGACCTGGTGAACCAGGCCGATGTGATTCTGGTCATGGAGGAGCGTCATCGCCGCTCTATTTTCGTCACCTGGCCGCGGGCGATCATGAAAACGCTGCTGCTCAGCGAGCTCTCGGGCGATCACGCGGGCATCGATGATCCCTATGGCGGGGAGCAGTGGGAATACGATCAAACAGCCGAGATCATCGAGGGCTACGTGCAGCGGGGCATGCCGACGCTGCTAAAACGGCTGGGCGTCGTTCCAAAAAGCTGACGGCTACGCCGTCGCAGACGCGGGGGAGGGGCGATTCGCCGTCAATGGGAATCATGCGGGCGGCCAGGGCAATCGCGAGTCTAGCTGTGAGGCGCGGCGTGGCGCTGGCCGAATGAATTCGGTTCTGAGGGCGTTCCGCCGCATGTCCCCCTGCAGGGACATTTTGCGCGTCATTTATGCTGTCTGCGCAGGCAGACAGGCGGCCGCAGGCCCACAGCCCTGATTTTAATCGGCGGGGCAACCTGGCTGCAACTCAATCTGGCTACTCGCGATTGCCCCATGCGGGCGGCGGCAAACAGCGGACGAGTCTGCAAAGACCTTGCGCGGGGAGGCGAAGGCGCCAGAGAACGCGAAAACGCGCGGAAGCAGATGCGCCAGTCCTCGATAGCGGCAGCGCGCGGTCGTTCATGGCGCCCGCTGGCTTGCAATTCCCCGCCTCAGCGATTACTCACGCCATCCACCCACCAGCCGGGATGAATGACCTCGGTCTCAGCTTCAGCCATGAGCTGATCCAACATCCAGGGGATATCCAGGCCCGATTCCGCCTCTTGCACCTCTTCCAGTTTGGCGGCTGTCTCCACCCGCCGGGGCATAAACAGGGTGCAGGATTCATCATGAGGGCGGGCGCTGATCTCATACGTGCCGATACGCTGGGCCTCGTCCAGAATCTCCTGCTTGTCAAAGCCGATGAGGGGACGCAATACGGGGAAGGCGGCGGCATCCTCGATGGCGGCCATATTGGCCAGAGTCTGGCTGGCGACTTGCCCCAGGGATTCGCCCGTGATCAATGCCCGAGCCCGCTTCTTCCACGCCAGCCGTCCGGCTACGCGCATCATCATGCGGCGATAAAGAATGGTGCGAAAGCGCTGGGGCGTCTCCACGGCGATGATCTCCTGGGCCGGAGCAAAAGCGATGAGGGTAAGCCGGATACGCCCATGCCATTCTGACAGCGCCCGAGCCAGCTCCCGGGCCTTGCGCACACTGGCATCGTCGGTGTGGGGCTGGCCGTGAAAATGCACCAGATGCAGACTGAGCCCCCGTTTCATCATACGCCAGGCCGCCACAGGCGCGTCGAAACCAGCGCTGAACAACACGACTGCCCGCCCGCTGGCGCTCACTGGCAGTCCGCCCGGTCCGGGCACGCGGGCGGCGAAAACATACGCCTGGCCTTGCACCACCTCCACATAGACTTCGAGATCAGGATGATCCAGGTCCACCCGGGCGTGGGACACCTCCCACACAGCAGACCCCACCTCCCGGCCGATGTCCATGGAGGTGAAGGGGTAGCGTTTTTCGGCCCGCTTGGGACGCACGGCGAAAGATTCGAAATCGAGCCCCTGCACCAGGGTCCGGGCTGCGGCCTGCATGGCGGGCATGGTCGCCTCCACCTCGGCCCCAACACTGATGTGCGCGACGCCAAAAACCTTTTGCAGGCGGGTCAGCACCTCAGAGACTTGCTCCGGCCTCAATCCGCGCACCAGCAGCCGATTACGGGCGTGGCGCACCCGGGCATCGGGGAAATCTCCCAGCCGTCGCTGGATGTTGCGCTTGAGAATACTTTCGAAATAACTCTGATTGCCCCGTTTCAAACCGATTTCATGATAATGGATGATAAGAACGGGGGTGTCGGGAATGGGAAAGTGGGACATGAAAAACCTATTTTTTCCAGCGATGATCGTCCGGCCCTTCGCAGCAAGAATCGGCCAGAATCAATTCCTCAGGGGCTTCGGTCTCGAAAGAAAGTGTGTGGATGTGCCCGCCATACGCCTGGATGAGATTCTCAGCCGCGTAAACCTCATCGGGCGGGCCGTAGGCAATGACCCGGTGATTGAGCAACATCATGCGGTCGAAGCTCCGGGCCGCCAGATCAAGATCGTGGGTGGAAACCAGGGCCGTGACGCCCCGATCCCGCACGATATCAAGGATGTGGAGGATAGCCTCCTGACTGGGCGCGTCCAGGCCCGTGAAAGGCTCGTCCAGCAGCAAAAACGCCGCTTCCTGGGCCAGAGCGCGGGCCAGAAACACCCGCTGCTGCTGTCCGCCCGAAAGCTCGCCAATCTGACGTTTGGACAATTCCTTCATGGAGACCAGCTCCAAAGCGTCATACACGATCTCCCAATCCCGTTTGGACGGCCAGCGAAAGAGCCCGATCTTGCCGCTGCGCCCCATCATCACCACATCCGCTACGGTAACGGGAAAACGCCAGTCGATCTGGCTGCGTTGGGGCACGTAGGCGATACAAATATGCCCGCCGGGCGGCTGTCCGAACAGACGTATTTCACCCGAAGTGGGCTTGATGATGCCGCTGATAGCCTTGAACAGCGTACTCTTGCCGGCGCCGTTGGGCCCCACCACCGCCACCCGCTCCTGCCGCCGCATCTGAAACGTAATCTGATCAAGCGCCAGAAAATCGCCATAGCGCACCGTCAGATCGCGTACATCCAGGGCCGGAGCATGGGCGAGATGCTCATGTTTGGGATAAGAGAGCTGCTGGAGAAATTCGGACATGGGTTGTGATGCAGAAAGATAGGATATGGAAAAAGGGGCATGGTTCAGATCGTCCTTCCTGCAGCTTTACAATTTCATGTGGTCAACGTCTGGCAAAGCACGTCAAACGTAAAGCGTCAAACGTCAAAGCGTGGCGAAGAGGCTCTTTTTGACGTTTGACGGATGACGTTTGACGGAGAAATTGTAAAGATCGTTTTGAATGATAATGAACCATGCCGAAAAAGGTTACTGCCAAGGTAGTTGGCCTCAATCGTCCTTTTTTGCCACAAAGACACGAAGGGAACGAAGGCACGAAGTCATTCAGACAAATTTTGTAACTGCTAAGTAACCGTCTAAAAGTTAGTTCCCGTTTTGCGCTCACCGACTGAAGTCGGACTCTTCAGGCCTGCGGCCTCAAAGGCGGCCTTCGCCGCCTGTTACAACCCCGTTGTGGGGTCGCCGTAGGGCGACCTTGTGGCGCGAAGCGCCTAAAGAGCCCGAGTTTACTCGGCCAGTGGTGCAGCGAAAAGGGGAAGTTATTTCTGGACGTTCACTAAGCTCGTTTTCGCTCGAATTAACCTGACAGGTTCCTTTGGCAATGATTCGGAGCCTTGCACGCTTCGTTGCTGGCTGAAAACCGCACATCCTGCCGCCAACGTTACGAGAACCTGTCAGGTTTGAGTGAGAGAAGACAACCAACTGGCATACGTTAGCAGTTACAAAATTTTGACTCTTTTGGATTTCAGGGGGTGACTGCTTTTTGTGACCT
>Ga0256831_1001022_pt1 | contig 14812 bp, 17 predicted proteins | sample 132544metaG_FD_189087 | JGI IMG/M metagenome (GOLD analysis project Ga0256831, IMG submission 189087) | Hydrothermal vent microbial communities from Lau Basin, Pacific Ocean - 132-544 | ecosystem: Environmental > Aquatic > Marine > Hydrothermal vents | place: Pacific Ocean: Lau Basin | collected...
CTTTCGGGCGGCTTTTTATTTTGACAGGAGGAATTTTAAAGCCGATATTTAATGAGAACGATTTTCAATTAGTTGAAGGAGGTTTATGTCTGATCTTGTTGTAATAAACGAGTGCTGCCACCTTCAGGTCAGCCCTAACGACCTGAAGGTTCTTCTGGTCTATCCGGGAGAGGAGAAAGTTGGGCTTTCAAGCCTTGCAGTTCACAGGATATACTCCCTCTTAAACCAGATAGAGGGAATAAGCTGCGACCTCATCTTTGAGGGGTTTGAGAGCTCCTACTTTTTAGGGTTAAACCCGAAAGACTTTGACGTTATCGCCTTCTCAATAACCTACGAGAACCACATTTTTAAGGCCGCAGAGCTCCTCTCCGGCTGGGGAATAGACCCTTTAAGGGAGAGAAGGGAGAACTCTCCCTTGATACTTGGAGGGGGAATAGGCCTCTACTACAACCCTGCTCCGTTTCTTCCCCTCTTTGACGCCATCTACCTAGGAGAGGCCGAAGGGAGAATTGAGGAGGTTTTCGGAGCTCTGCGGCAAAACCCTTCACTTGAAGCTCTGTCTGAGTTTGACAACGTAATAGTTAGCAGGGAGTACAGCTACAGGTACAGCGGTTTACTGGTTGAAGAAATAACCGGAGAGAAGAAAAGGATATACAGATCGAGAGTGTTCTCAGAAACCCCCTCCCACTCCTGCTTCCTTACAGGAGACGCCGCCTTTAAAGACATGTTCCTGATTGAACTCAACAGGGGCTGCATAGAGAAGTGCCGGTTCTGCGTTGCAACCTACATGGGGCTTCCCTACAGGGAGAAGAGTTTAGAGGTGGTTGAAAAAGAGATAGCCCTTGCGTCTAAGTACGTTGACAGGGTAGGACTGATAGGAGCAGGGGTAACCGACTACTCAAAGATGGAGGAGCTCCACCAGATTCTCAGAAAATACGGCGTTAAGGCCTCTTTTTCCTCTCTTAAGGCCTCTTCCCCCTCTCCTGCCATCTTTGAGATTATCAGGGAATCTGGCCAGAAAACTGTAACAATAGCACCGGAGGCGGGAAGTGAGGAGCTCCGGTTCGCCATAAACAAGAAAATCCCAGACGAGAAGTACTTCTCCTTTGCAGAAAAAGCCCTTGAGAGCGGAGCAGAGAACATAAAGCTCTACTTCCTGATAGGACTTCCGGGAGAGACAGAAGAAGATACAAAGGCCATAGCCGAAATGACGAAAAAGTTTTCCGAAATTGCCAGAAGGTTCTGGAAGGAGAAAGGGGTAAGGGGAGAGATACACTTGAGCGTTAACCCGGTAATAGCAAAGCCGTTTACGCCGTTCCAGTGGTACGGGCTAAACCCGAAGTCGCTAATAGAGAAGAAGCTGAAACTCCTCAGGAAAGAGCTGAGGAAGGTAAAGGGTGTGAGGCTCACCCACGAAAACGTTAGAGACGCCGTTCTTCAGGCCATAGTGTCAAGGGGCGACACGAGGGTGGGAGAAGCAGCCGTAGTAAGCGCCGTTGAGAAGGTTCCCTTCAGAAAGGTTCTGAAGGAAATGGGGCTGCCCTTTGAGGAGCTCTACACCAGAGAGAGGGAAAAGGACGAGATATTTCCCTGGGACGTGGTGGAGAGCGGAATAAAGAGAGACTACCTCTGGAGAGAGTACCAGTTTACCTACAGCAGAAAGTCCACGCCAACCTGCTTCCCAGGCTGTAAAGTTTGTGGCCTATGCGAAAAAGCCGAAAAGGAGGAAAAGACACTCCAGAAGGTATAGTGCAAATTTGCAACTCTGGTTCAAAAGAATAAGAAAACTGAGCAGAAGTTCCAAATATAATTGGTTTAGCAGAACCGAAAAGGAGAGCTCCATGCAGGTTTACCAGAGAACCCTTGCAAAGGAAGTAGCTTTTAGCGGAATAGGCCTACATACAGGTAAAAAAGTGAACGTAAGGCTGGTTCCTGCACCTGCCGACACAGGAATCGTCTTTATAAGAACAGATCTAAAGGGCTCTCCTTCCATCAAAGCGTCTCCAGAGTACTTAAGTAGGCTTTTTTACGCAACAAACCTCTCTGACGGGAACGTAAACGTTCAGACCGTTGAACACCTTATGGCTGCACTTTCGGCATTTGGAGTTGACAACCTCTTTGTCTACCTGGATTCAGAAGAGCTGCCGATTCTTGACGGGAGCTCCGCCCCCTACGTCTACCTGTTTGAGGAGACAGGAGTTAAGGAGCTCTCCAGAAAGAGAAAGTACGCCGTACTGAAAAGAGAAGTACTTATTGAGTTTGAAGATAAAAGAATTTTCGCCGAACCTTCAGACTGCCTTGAGATAGACAACACAATCTCATTCAACCACACCTACAAGAAAGTTCGCCACCAAAGGATGGTTTACGTACACACCCTAGAGAACTTCAAAGAGATAGCAAAAGCGAGGACCTTCTGTTTCTACCAAGAGGTAGAGGCTCTACGGGCAGCAGGACTGGCAAAAGGTGGAAGCTTAGAGAACGCAATAGTTATAGACGACTACGGAATACTAAACGAAGGCGGCCTCAGACTTGAAAACGAGTTTGTAGCCCACAAAACCCTTGACCTTATCGGAGACCTATATATCCTCGGATACCCTCTCCTTGCCAGAATAACGGCCTTTAGGACGGGGCACGCCCTTAACGCAGCCCTGGTAAAGAGAATCTACGGCGAGAAGCTCTACGAGCTTGTAGAACTGAAAGAGGGAGCAGAAGAGAAAATAAAAGGAGTAGCTTTTGGAGGGGAAGAGGCTCCCTCAGTTAATTGAGAGGTACAAACTTCAGATAGCAATTACCCTTTGTTTTGTTTTCTTGGTTGCTCAAGTTCCGTTTTTCTACCTTAACGCTTTACCTAACGTCCAGCTCAAACTTATGACTATGAGGTGTCTCGTCCTTGATACCCTATCGGCAACCCTTTTCTTCCTGTTTGAGAAGGGAAAATTTAGAGATCTTCTTCCATTTCCCCTGTCCGGCATTATCCTCTCACTGATCTACCTTGAAACGGGAAAATTTTTTCTGCTTCCCTTCTGTATCTCTGTAACTGCAACTTCTGTGATAATGGTGGCCTTAACGGCGTACGTTAGCATAAAAGTCAACTACGGAAAGCGGTAAAAAACCCTTCCGCAACCGTTCTTACAAAGTTCTTCTCTCCCTCTGTAACCTTTCTCTCCCGTATGTAGCTCAGCATCAAGGGAGGAAAAACCGAAAGGGGCGTCTTACGAAGCCTCTCTTTAAACCTGAAACAGAAGTACAGAATGTTTAGTTTTGTCTCAAAGGGAAGGTTCCAGTTAAAGGCAACCTGGGAGAGCTCCCTCTCTACCTTCTCAAACAGCTCATCTGGGATCTCAAGTTTAGATAGGGCAGCAATGGTGCTGTTCAAATAAGCAACGTCAGTAGAACTCCTTGAAGAACATCTCCTCATAACAGTCAAAAGCTCGTAGATAAAGGAAGTAAGTCCTTCCCTGTCAAGGTTTAAGTTCAAAAGCTCTTCTATTACTCTAACCCCTCTGGGATCTCTACTGTTGAAGTAACGCCTCAGAGCTGGAACCGAAACCTCTTCAGGCTCTGCCTCTACAGGAACTGCCCTTAAAACAGATTTCTCCTGAGAGAAGTTCCTAACGGGAAGCTTAAAGTTCCTGTTAACCGGCTCTTTAGAGAGGAACTCCTTGCCTGAGAATTCCTCAACCCTTATCGGAAAGATCCGGGAAAGTACATCAACGAAAGGCCATCGGAGCCTTCCTATAACTGCAACTCTCTCTACTTTCAACCTCTCTACAAAGAGCTCTTCGTAAGAATACAGGGCAAGAACCAGAGACGAGGCAAAGTCGGAAGGACTTCTAACGTACTCTCCGAAGTGGGCGTTCCCTACAACCGGAGAAAGTGCAAGTTCCACTTCCCACCTTGGAACACTTCTAACGTAACCGAACTGGGGGACCTCTACTCTATCTGTCCTTCCAAAAAGAAGACGGGCGGCACAACTTCTACAGACATCAAGAACTTCTCCCCTTACTCCCTCTTTCCGAAGGGTAGCGTTTGAAAGACCCGTTTCCCCCAGAAACCTGTTAAAGAGGTAGTTACCCAGGGTGTCAACAAGGTGATACTCGCCGAAAGGTAAGTTAAAGAGAATTTTCCCTCCAAGGGAAAGAGAAGTCCTCGTGTAACCAACGTTTACTACTACAGTTTGCTGGTTAAAAAAGTTAAAGTCGTAGTAGGTAGAGATCTTCCTGCCAAAGGCGTTTTTAAAAAGGTTCCTTATGAGGAAGGTGGGCTTTCCGTAAACGTATCCTGGAAGGATTACCTCTTCAAAGGAGTGGGGCTCAAGGGGGAACAGTGCAAATTCAAGAAGGTCTATACCGTCGTAAAAGACGTTTCCTATAAAGAGGAAATCTTTCTTATCCAGATTTTCCAGAAGGGAAAGGAGTTTCTTCTTTACTTCCACAGGAACAGAGTGGTAATCAACCCCTACTTCCGCCAGGAAGTTATCCTTTAGCTTAAACTCCTTCTGGTCAGCGTAGGAGAGTGGGTAACCTAAGTAGACTCTCAAAACCTCACAACCTCTCTGTTGAAAGCGTGGTGCTTTCTAGCCTCACCGGCAGGATAGCCGTGGATAAAGTAGGTTTTTCTGGGGCTGAGCGTTTCAAGGATCTCCTCAAGCTCTGTTCTGTCGGAGTGGGCGGAAAGGTGGTGTTTCTCAATTTTACACCTAAAGGCAGAAAGGAGCTCCTTACTGTTTAAGAGTCTATAACCGAAACTCTCTTCTGCCATGTAGCCGCTGAAGATTATAGAGCTTTTTGAGTCCTTTGCCAGGAGCTTGCTGTAGATAAAAGAGGGAGTACCCTCAACCAGCATTCCTGAGGTAGAGAGAATACAGTCGGCCTCCCTAAGGTTTTCCCTGCAGGCCTCTTCAAAGGAGAGACCCTGATAGGTGGGAGCTGGCTGAACGTAGTAGTTAAAGAGACTCCGGTTAAGTAGCTTTTCGTAAATTGTTGAAACGTCTCTGGCAAGCCCGTCAACGTAAACAGTTATAGGCGGAACAAGGCCTTCCCTCATTCCCTCAGAGAGGAGGAGAAGTATCTCTTGAGCTCTTCCCAGGGCAAAAGCGGGAATTAAAACCTTTCCTCCCCTTTCAACTGTTGACCTAACAGTCTGGAGGAACTCCCTCTCATCCTCCTCCCTCTTAAAACGGCGGTCGGAGTAGTAGTAAGTACTCTCAAGAACTAAAAGTGAAGCTCTCTCTGACGGGAGCTCCGCTCTTCCAACAGTCCTCTGGTACGAAAGCGATATATCTCCAGAGTGAAACAGAAGTGAGCCTTCTCCGTAGTATATGGCAACTGAAGAGGCTCCAAGAACGTGCCCTGCCGGGTAGAGAACTATTTCAACATCTCCAAGCTCTATTCTGTCAAAGAACTCCCTCCTCTCAACCCGAGAGAGGGCTTCGTCTAAAAGTCTGTACTCCTTCCACTCCTCCTGAGAGTTCCTGTCCGTTATGTACCTGACCTTTATGGCATCTTCAACCATAAGAGCCAGAAGCTGGGCCGTTTCGTGGGTGGTGAAGATGGGAGTTTCCGGGTAGAGGTTTGAGAGGAGGTGAAGGCTTCCGCAGTGGTCAACGTGGGCGTGGGTAATAACTATGGCGTCAAGCTCGGGGGCAAGGGCTTTCAGGAATTCAAAGTCCGGATAAGGCTCCCTTCTAGAGAACCTTATTCCTGAATCAACAAGTATACGTTTCCCGGAAACGATGTAGAGGTAGCAGCTTGCCCCTATTTCGTTTCCACCGCCTACGGGAATAAACAAGTTTTCCATAGGCAGGGAATTTATTACCTGCCGTAGAGTCCTACAAGCTCGTCCTGGGCCAGTATGTGCCCTTCAATAGCTTCAAGGAACTGAGGCTTCCTCACCTCCGGAGGTATTCCCAGAGTAGGTACGTCTAGCGCGAAGAGAAGGAAAAAGTACCTGTGGGGGTTACCGGGAGGAGGACACGGACCTCCGTAGCCTACTCTGCCGAAGTCGTTAAGTCCCTGCTTTATTCCGTACTCCAGTTCCGGAACAGGTGGAACGTCTTCAGGCAGCCCTTCAAAAGAGGCAGGTATGTCGTAGATGATCCAGTGGGTGAAAACGCCTGCTGGAGCGTCTGGATCGTCAACGAGGAGCGCAAAGCTCTGGGTTTCTTCAGGTGGATCAAGGAACAGTAGCGGTGGAGAAACGTCTTCACCGTCGCAGGTGTACTTAACCGGAATAAACTCTCCGTTTCCAAAGGCCGGACTGAAGATCCTCATCTCTCCCTCCTTTGCATTTAGGCTACATTAATAATCTTATCACTTTAAATATCTCTCAATTCTCAAATCAGGTTAAAAAACGAAGTCAACCGGTCTGCCACACCTTGGGCACTTTCCGTCTGGCGTAAAGAGAACTTCAACGCTGTAACCTGCACGCCTGACTAAGAGTTCCCCGCACTGTGGGCAGTAGGTAGACTCCCTCTCCGGCTCAATTACGTTTCCAACGTAAACGTACCAGAGGTACTCCTTGCTTACGTCGTAGGCCATGTCTATAACCTCAACGGGGGTAGGGGGAGTATCCATAAGTTTGTAGGCCGGGAAGAAGCGGGAGTAGTGGAGGGGAACGTCTTTGCCGAGGTTTTCGGCTATCCATTTAGCGTACCGCTCAAAGTTTTCGGGGGTGAACTCCTCGAAGCCGGGAACTATGAGTTTTGTAAGCTCAAGGTGCTTTCCGGCCTTCTTAATCTCCTCGCAGACCTGCCAGACGTTCGGGTTGGGAAAAGAGGCAAACTTTAGGTAGTACTCCCTGTCCATTCCTTTAAGGTCTACGTTGAAGGCGTCTATTAGGGGGAGGAGCTCCCTCAGTGCCTCAATGTTTATGTTTCCGTTTGTAACCATAACGTTCTTAAGACCTGCCTCTTTTATCTTCTCTGCCGTCTCTTTTACGTACTCAAACCAGATTATCGGATCGTTGTAGGTGTAGGCAATTCCAATAGAACCGTAACGGCCTGCGTACTCAACGGCCATCTCTGGAGTAAATACTTGCCGCAGGTGGGGCGTGTCTCTTCTTGATATCTCCCAGTTCTGACACGACTTACAGTCAAGGTTGCAGCCGTTGGTTCCTATTGAGAAGATCACGGAACCCGGGTAGAAGTGGTAGAGGGGTTTCTTCTCTATCGGGTCGTAGTTTGCAGACGTTATTTCAGAGTAAACAGTTGTGTAGAGGTTTCCCCCTTCGTTTACTCTTACTAAACAGAACCCCTTTCCACCGTCGGGAATTACGCACTCTCTAGGACACAGGGTACACTTTACTTTGCCTCCTTCAAGGGGTTCCCAGTACTTTGCAACAACTTTCGGCATCTCTCCCTCCTTCCTGAGTCGGTTTTTGTTTCTACAACTCCCAATCCTTAATTCAATTTAATCCAAATAGAGCAGCTAGCTGTAAAATTGGATTAACTAATAAGGAGATAAAGTGGGGGAAAGGAAAAACCTGTTTAACATACCTGCATATCTCCAAGTTGGAGACGTGCGTTTAAAGGTAGTAAAGTGGGGAATTTCAGGAGCCGTTGTAGAACCGTCCCCTTTACTTGAACTGTCGGAACTTAAAAAGGCAGACTTCATATTTCCCTACGACGCCTACAACGAGCTCGTGATTCCAAACCTTAAGATTGAATGTTTTCCTGAAAACGGCAAGCTGTTCTGTGCGTTTAAGAAGCTATCAAAAGATCAAGAGGAGGCTCTTAAGTATCTAATAAGGGAACACCTTTGGGGAAGGATCGTATCCATTCCCGGCGAACTTATGAACTATACCCAGGAAGAAAAAATAAGAAGGGAGCTCCTTTCGCTCCAGTGGAACCTCTTCTTAAAGCAAACGCTGAAAAAGGTACTGCAGGCAGCGGTATTGGTTGTAGGGATCGGAACTGCTCTTTTGGGAGCAAAAACTCTTGTAGAAGAAAAGCCTACAGAATTAATTGTAAGTTCTTACTCAGAGGAATCTCCTCCTGAGGGAAACTCTCTGAAGAAAAACAACAGTAGGGGAGTACAGAAGGCTGCTACTACAGAGGAAAAACAAGCTACTTTCGAAGTAGCCAGCAAAATTGTTCAGAGTCAAGGAACTGGAGAAACAAAACCCTTTCCTTTGCAGGTCTCTTCCACTCCAAAAGAGGAGAAACTCTCTAGGGGTGAAAACTACTACTGCGTTCAGGTTGCAACAGCCACCTCTGCCGAAAGTCTAGTGGATCTGGCAGAGAAGCTAAAGGACCTTCCCTACGTACGGGTTGAGAAGATAGGCAGGTACTACACTCTGAGAGTAGGTTTTGACAGAGCCTACCAAGAGGATGAAAAACTGGCTCAGGAGATAAGTAAGAGGCTCCACAAGAGGGTTTTCCCGAGAGTGTGCGCCTACAGGCCTGAAAGGTGGGTCTATCCGCAGGCTGAGGCTAGGTAGTTTTCAACGAAGGAAACGGCCTCTTCAAAGCTCTTTGCCCTAAACGGTTTTACCTCGTTAGGGGTTGATCGGGCGTAGAGCTTGTCGTAGTAGTTAACCATAAGTTCAGCCACAGCTTCCGGGTATCTCTCCTCCTCTATCAGGGCTTTGATTTTCCTGTACTTCTCGTCTCCCAGTATCTTCTTTATCCTTGAGAGCGCCTCAAGGTAGACCTCAGGGGGAAACTCTCCAACTCCGTAGTCCTTCATTGAGATCCTTACTCTCTCTTCAAGGGGAATCTCAACGTAGAGCTTCTCTCCCCTCTCCATGGCTTCCCAGAAGGGTTCGGGAATGAAGAGCTTTCCTATTTTCCTGCTTTCTCCCTCAACGAGGATACAGGGAGAGTCTTTCAGTTTTTCAAGTTCCTGCCAGAGCAGAGCGTCAAACATCTTCTGGGAGGGCTGTTTCAGTCCTATTCCTCCGAACACCGAACCTCTGTGGCCTGCAAGCCCTTCAAGGTCTATAACCGGGTATCCTTTCTCCTTTAAAATTCTCAGTATTCTGGTTTTTCCAGAACCTGTAGGACCGTAGAGAACGACGAGCTTTTTCCCTTTAAGGAGCTCCCCCATTCGGCTCAGTATGTACTGTCTGAAAGCTCTGTACCCTCCTACCAGTCTGGGAACGTTGACACCTGCAAGGGTGCAGATTGCAGCAACGGCAAGGCTCCTCATACCTCCCCGCCAGCAGTAGACGACAACTTTTCCCTCTTTTTCCTTAATCTCTTTTATTTCCCTGACTATTTTGTGGAGTTTGGGGCCTACCAGCTCTAAAGCGTAGAGCCTTGCCTCTTTTTCCCCTTTCTCGTAGTAAACCTGAGATACCTTTTTTCTCTCCTCTGCCGTAAAGAGGGGAACGTTGTAGGCTCCGGGAATGTGAAACTCCTCAAACTCCTCTTTTGTTCTCGTGTCTATAAACTTGTACCCTTTCTCTAGGGCTTCCTTAACCGTTATCTCCCTTACTAACTCCATCGCTTTACCTTAAAGAGGGCTGCTGCAAAGGCGCCAAACGGGGAGTTGAAACCTATCCTCCTCTCCCACTCTTCGTTTACAAAGTTGGCGATACTTAAATTAAGCGTCGTAAGGAACTTTTCCAGTTTTAGCCTCTTTCTGCCTACCTCGCCGACGTACCGTGAGAGCTTGAGGAGCTCTTCTCTGGTCAGGAAGTTTGCAGAAGAGTAGACGGAGCTCCCGAAAAATCCCTTTACCTCTCTGTAGAGGTTCAAAAGTGAGTGGCGGTTGAGGAAGGCGATGACTACGGCCTCCCTTGAAACTCTGGCAGCCTCAAGGAGGGCTCTCTTTCTGTCTGTAACGAACTCAAGGCTTGTTACAAAAAGGGAGACGTCAAACGAGTCGTCTGGAAAGGGCAGACTGAGCGCCGTTCCGTTTACCAGTTTTCTCAGCCCCTTCTTCTTTGCCTGACGGAGCATGTCAAGTGACAGGTCAAGGCCTGTAGGCTCTTTAAATTCCCTCTCTTTCAGGAACTTCATCCAGATTCCCGTTCCACAGCCAACCTCAAGGAGCTCCCCCTCCCTGTAGGGGAGGAGCAGGTTCAGAAGGAGCTCCCCTTCCAGTTTCAGAACTGTTCTTCCGAAGGGTGTTTCAAAGAAGGAGTCGTACTCCCTGGCAACTCTGCCGGTAAAGGGGTTACTCACCCAGCGCCTCCCTGCCGGTAATCCCCCTGAGCTTCAGTATCCTCAGAACCTCTTCTATGTCGGAAGAGGTTATCTTTACGCTTCTGTGGACTTCGGCAAGGGGGTAGGGGTAGCCGGAGACCGAGTAGAAGTTAAGGTGAGAGAGAACACTCTCAAAGCTCTTTAACCTTTCCTCTGAAGTCTCAAGGAGCTCCAGCTTGTGAACCCACTCCCCGAGCTTCAGGTACGAAACGGTAAACTCAAAACTCCTTAAAAGGTCGTCAAACTCCCCGGGGTACCTGAACTTTCTCTCTGTATCCACCTTCCTTCCAAACTCTGGCTCGGTAAATCCGGGTGGCAGGTTTAAAAGGTTGAGAACTGCTATGTCGGGAAGGAGCCTGTCGAGTGAGTGGAGCCGGGAGTCTGACCTCTTTGATACGGCAACGAGGAGTTTCCCCTCCTCTTTTGCTCTTTTAAGGAGTAGGTAGACGGTGTAGAGGTACTCAAGGTATTCAAGGTAGCCTGCAGCAACGGCGTAATCCCTTCCGGAGATCGTTTCGGGGAACCGTGAGTAGAACTCCTTTGAGTTTATCTTTCCCGGTGAGTAGCTCTCTTTCAGCTCCTCAAAGAGTTCCTCTGCAACTTCTCTGATCTCCTTCTCCACTTCGTGGTAAAAGGAGGGTGGCCTTACCAGAGCTCCCAGCATGGAGCCGTCAAGCATCAGAAGGGAAACTTCCGGCAGTAGGGAGAGAGCCCTCTTAAACTCTAAAATTCCCATAAGAATTCTGAGCCTTGAGTCTGAATACTCGTAGGGCTTTAGAAGGTCAACGTCTGCCTCTATCTCAAGGTCTTCAGGATCAGAGCCTTTAAAGGTGGCAGACGCCGCTCCTACTGCGTAAACGACGTAACCTGAAAACTCCTTCCTGTTTCTACTGCCGTCAACCGCTCCGGCGCGCTCCGGAGGCGCCGGGGGTGGGAGCTCCCGCCACAGCTCCTTTACCCTCTCCAGCACTTCGTCGAGGCCGTCTGGAGAGAGAGAAACCGTTCCGAGCCGTCTGTACGCCGCTTCAATAAGGACTCCTCTAATCGTCAAAACAAAACCTCCTTATGGCTGTGCATATATTATATGGCTGCAGGGAGGTGCTCTAAAGAATGAAAGAGAAGTTGAAGTTAGTCCTGGTTCCCCTTACCTCAGCTCTCCTCTTCGTCCTTCTAACTTTTCTCGTAAACGGCCTTCTGCCGTCTAAAAAGGAGACAAAAGGAGAAGCCGAAGCAAAAGTTGAGAGGGTTACCCCTTCAACGCCACCTATAGTGAAGGAGCTCCTGGCCGACTTTAAACTCCAGTACCAGCTCTTTAAAAAGGCTGAAATTGAAGGAGACCGTTACGTTTACAACACGGGAGACTACAAAGTTGTATTTACCGTAAACCCCGAGTTTCAAAAGGCCGTAGAGGAGGAGTTTAGGCGTTTTAAGGTTAAGTACGGCGCCTACGTTGCCATAGACCCGAAAACGGGAGCCGTTGTAGCGGCGGTATCAAGCCTTAAACACCCTAACCTCCTCTTTAAGCGTTCCTTTCCAACGGCTTCAACCTTTAAAATCGTAACGGCAGCAGCAGCCCTCGATACGGGAGTTGCAACCCCAAAAACGAAGCTCAACTGTGGAGGCCTCGGAGACTCCTGTTCCCCTTCAGTCTGGCTGAACAGCAGGTACAGGGTAGAGAGGGTCTTCTCTCAGTCTTTTGCAACCTCGGCAAACCCTTTCTTTGGAAACCTTGCAAGGCTTATCGGAAAAAAGAGGCTCCTTGAGTACGCCTACAGGTTCGGCTTTAACAGGAAAGGATACAACTTCCCCTGGGGACTCGTTAGAGAACCTTTAGACGACTACGAGCTTGCCCTTATGGGGGCGGGGCTTGGAGATACGGTAACGAGTCCGTTCCACGAGGCGTTGATAGCCCAAACGGTTGTAAACGGCGGAGTTATGGTTAAACCCTACCTCGTTGAGAAGGTAGTAGATCTTAAAACCGGCAGGGAGTACTCCTTTAAACCTGTTCCGATTGAGAGGGTTATAAAGCCTGAAACTGCAAAAGAGATTGAAAAGATGATGGTTTTAACGGTTAAAATGGGTACAGTTTCATCTAGAAGGTACTTCAAGAGGTTGGCCAGATACAGAGGTCTTGAAATTGGAGGCAAAACGGGAACTTTAACGGAAAGGAGCTACCCGGAAGGAAGGTGTGAGTGGTTTACAGGGTTTATGAAGTACAGAGGCAAAACGCTGGCTGTCTCCTCTGTTGCCGTTAACAACTGGCTCTACTACATCTCCGGTTACGAGATAGCGGCAGTTGCAGCTGCCGACTTTGTTAAACTTCAGGAAAGATATAAAGAAGGAGGAGAGAGATGTGCGTCTTCTGCAAGATAGTTAACAGAGAGATTCCCGCCAAGGTTGTTTACGAGGACGACAAAGTTATGGCCTTCCACGACATAAACCCCCAGGCACCGGTCCACATACTCGTAATCCCCAAAGAGCACATTCCTACGGTAAACGACCTGGAGGAAAAGCACAAGGAGTTGATAGGCCACATCTTCCTGGTGATAAAGGAGATTGCAAAAGAGATGGGAATAGCAGAGAGCGGTTACAGAGTTCTGGTTAACTGTAACAGAGACGGAGGTCAGGAGATCTACCACATCCACTTCCACCTTTTGGGAGGAGCTCCGCTGGGGCCTATGGTCTGCCGTTAGCGGGAGAACTTGTTCAGGTACATCATCCTGTCTGCTCTCTCAAGGGCTTCCTCAAAGGGTTCGTCGGGGGAAGCCCACAGGCTCCAGCCTGCCGAGAAGGAGATGGGAACGGGGAGCTCCCTCTCCCTGTTAACCAGTTCCGTATTGAGCCTTATTCTCTCAACTATCTCCTCGAGCTGTCTCTCTCCCGCCTTTGGAACAACAACGAGGAACTCGTCTCCCCCCAACCTAACTATTAGATCTCCCTTCCTCACAGAAGAGCGAAGAATAGACGCAAACTTCTGAATGTAGAGATCTCCCACTTTGTGGCCGAACCTGTCGTTAACCCTCTTCAGGTTGTCAAGGTCAAGGTAGATAACACCAACGGGAAAGTTCTTCCTGTTCATAGTGAAAAAGTGGAGCTGCTCCTGAAGGAAGTGGCGGTTAAACACCTCTGTTAGAGGATCCCTAAAGGCGTAGTAACTAATTTTCCGTGGAAGAACTCTCCTAACGAGGAATTCCACTGAATCTACAAGGTCGTTTAGAGCCTCCAGAACGGGACGGGATAGGTGATCTCCGTCTGTTGGGAGCCTTTTTACGAAGTTCCAGCCCACAAGCTCTTCTACACGGTTTATGATGTGGAGGAGCTCCTTAGGGTAACTCTTGGGAAGCTTTAAGCGCCTTTTAAAGGCCCTCTGGAACATCTCAGACTGGAAGAGAAGGGAGCTCTTCCTTCCAACTTTCGGTACGGGAAAGCCCAACCTCTGGCAGCCAAACTGGTAGTCTTCCTCGGCGAGCTTGAGGAGCTCCTCAGGAGGCATACCTATCTCTTTGGCCAACGCTTCTATTTTCTCTATCTCCCGACGGGAGAGCTTGTCTAAACCCTGTCAGCCGCCGGCAACGCCTATAAAGAACTCGTCCTTACCGGAGTAGAACTTAAGAGGAATGACAAAGTTGAGCTTTCCGGCAAAGCAGGTGTGGAGAAAAGGCTTTTTTCTTTTCTTTGCCTTTTCAAACCGAGCCCTTCTGTCTGCCTCACACCTGTGGGGAACCCTTGAGTAGATGGCCTCACAGTAAGGGGTAACAAAGTTTACAAAGCGGAGCTCCCCCTTCTCGTCCCAGACCATTGAGGAAGCCCCAAGGTGTGAGACGAAGTTCTCAAGTAACCTTCCGACCTCTTCTGGAGTAAAGTACTTATCAAGCTTATCTACCTTCACTACTTCATTCGCCTCTCTAGCTCCTCTGCAACCTCGTCGTAAGTTATGCCTTTACTTACAAGGGCAACCGTAAGGTGGTAGAGAAGGTCTGAAACTTCGTAAACGGCGTCTTTTTTGTTTCCAGACTTTAGAGCCAGAATGGTCTCTATCGCCTCTTCACCAACCTTCTGGAGTATTCTGTCCTCTCCGGCCTTAAAGAGGGAGGCCGTATAGGAACCTTCGGGAAGTTCCTCCTTTCTCTTCTCAATAACCCTGTAGAGCTCCTTTAGAACCTCTCCTATCTTCATCACTCCTCCGCAAGTTTCCTGAAAAAGCAGCTGTACTCACCTGTGTGGCAGGCAACCCCTTTCTGCTCCACCAGGTAGAGGAGGGTGTCTCCGTCGCAGTCAAGGAGAACCTCTTTTACTTTTTGAACGTTCCCGGAGGTTTCCCCCTTCTTCCAGAGCTTCCCCCTTGAGCGGGAGTAGTAATGAGCGTATCCGGTCTCAAGAGTCTTCTCAACGGCCTCCCTGCTCGCGTAGGCTAACATAAGTACGGCCTTTGAAGAGGCGTCCTGAACGACCACAGGGACTAAACCGTTCCCCTTATCAAAGTCCACCTTCTCAAGGAGCTCCCTGTTAATCTTCAAGTCCAATCCCCAGCCTTGGTTTGGGTAGCTATTTTACCAGCTGAGGGAAAAGTTCACACCTGTGTAGCTCAGGTTGGAGCTCCCCAAACCCAGTAAAAGTTCCAGGTTACACATCTTCCCGGGCTTAAGGGAAAGACCTACCCCA
>Ga0256831_1001023_pt1 | contig 14807 bp, 13 predicted proteins | sample 132544metaG_FD_189087 | JGI IMG/M metagenome (GOLD analysis project Ga0256831, IMG submission 189087) | Hydrothermal vent microbial communities from Lau Basin, Pacific Ocean - 132-544 | ecosystem: Environmental > Aquatic > Marine > Hydrothermal vents | place: Pacific Ocean: Lau Basin | collected...
CTAAGGTATGTCAGGTTACAGGCAAGCGTCCTGTTACGGGAAACCATGTTTCTCATGCCAACAACAAAGTTAAACGCCGTTTTTTACCTAACCTTCATACCCATCGTTTCTGGGTTGAAAGTGAAAATCGTTTTGTGAAATTACGTGTTACCGCCAGCGGTATGCGTACAATTGACAAACGCGGCATTGATACCGTACTGGCTGAAATACGCGCCAGAGGCGAAAAAGTCTAAGCAGGAGAAACAACATGCGTGATAAAATCAAATTAGTATCTTCAGAAGGTACCGGTCATTATTATACAACGACCAAAAACAAGCGCACCATGTCTGAAAAACTGGAAATGAAAAAATATGATCCAGTGGTTCGTAAGCATGTTATGTATAAAGAAGCAAAAATTAAATAACTTGCTTACTGTCGCCTAATATACTGCCGCACTTATTATATTATTATTGCTTCAGAAGTAAGGCCACCAATACTCGCTTTTAAAAATCCTGTTGCGGAACTAACCGCAACAGGATTTTTTTTGCTCCGGCTTTTTTTTGCTCCGGCGCTGTCGGTAAGTGTCAGTCAATTTTACTGACATGATTTATTACAGATCCTGTAAACTTAAAATACGATTGATCTGATAGGCTGGCTGTTCATAAGGATGTACCTTTAGCAAGGTTCTAAGTACGGCTTTAATCACTTGCTCAGAGCACACCATTTCTACCCGAACTTCCTCCAGTCGCTGCAGTTGATGCTGCTGCCCAATCGCAGGATGACTACCCGATAAGGGTCGAAACTGCCCCATTCCTGATATTTCCCAGCAGGATTGATCATAAGAGCCTATTTTGCCCGCACCCTGCTCAAACAATGCCTGTTTAACACGTTCGTGATCCTGAGGTGGTATATAATAGATTAAAGAATACATTTTTTAGTCGTAAGTCGTTTCGGTATATTTTTTTTCGCAGTAAATCAATAAATTTAAAATGATTGTTTGAATATTAACCTTAAGTTTCCAATATTGTCTACTTTACACTGCCATTGGGGTGCCAGCCAGGTGGTTGAGACCTGTTCTACAATCAGGGCCGGGCCGCTAATCCGCTGTCCGGCGTATAGTTCATCTCTCTGATAAACCGGAACAGCTTCCTTGATACCATATACACTGCGCTGAGCAATGCTTACAGCGGGTGTGCTTACAACGGGCCGTTCTGGTAATTTTACTACAACCGGGCTGGCACTGACTTTAACCCGGACATTAACCAGCTCTATGGCCTGCTGATGCTGGTGGCCATAGCGTTTCTGATGCAGCTGGTGAAAAGCCTCCAGTGCCTGAGTCAGATTATCCCAGGGTACATTCAGAGTATAGGACTGTCCCAGATAACGTAAATCCATTGACGGCTGTATTATTATTTGTGCCGGTTCAATACCTTCTGCCAGTAGTTCCTGAATACCTTTTTGCTGCAGGAGCTGCAATTGTTTATCTATAATAGACAATTGCGATGAATCCAGCACTGCATTTAGGGTATGAGACAAGTCTCTGCTTCGAGTAGCAACCACCATACCAAAAGCAGACAGCACACCGGCATGAACCGGAACCAGAACCTGAGTCATTTGCAGATTTTCTGCCAGAGCACAGACATGCAGTGCTCCTGCGCCACCAAAGGAGACCAGAATCAAACTTTCAGGATCTACGCCGCGAGCAATTGACATAACTCTTAAGGCACGGCTCATATGCTCATTTGCCACCTGCAGAATCCCCAGTGCCGTTTGTTCAATCGCATCATTCGCTGTCCAGCCCAGCTGCACGGCCAGTTGTTCGATAACCTGCCTTGAAGCCTGCTCATCCAGAGACATACTGCCGCCCAGAAAATCATCTGCCGACAAACGTCCCAGAACCAGGTTGGCATCCGTCACTGTTGCCAGAGTTCCGCCTTTGGCATAACAGGCCGGCCCCGGACTGGCTCCGGCGGATTCCGGCCCAACCTGCAGCACACCGCCATCATCAACCCTGGCAATAGAGCCACCGCCAGCACCAATGGTATGCATATCGACCATAGGCACCGCAACCGGATAATCACCAATATGCCCTTCACTGGTCAGCTGCAAATCTTCTTCCACTAAAGCCACATCGGTAGATGTGCCACCCATATCAAAGGTCAGCAAGCCGGGAAATGACTTATTGTCGGTATCATTAGAAATACTGTCTGCAATAAATCTGGCTCCGGCCAGTCCACCAGCCGGACCTGACAGCAGCATACGTACCGCATGTCGGGCGGCCATTGAGGCGGCAATAGTACCGCCGGAACTCTGCATGACAGTCAGAGATGCAGGCTGAACCTGTGTTTCCAGACGTTTAAGATAACCCTGCACCAGCGGCCCTACCCAGGCATTTAGCCAGGTGGCCATACCCCGTTCATACTCTTTATATTCAGGCAGAACTGCAGAAGAACGGGAAATAAATAACTCAGGAAAATGTACTTTAAGATATTGCTCAATACGCAGTTCATCCTGAGCATCTAAAAAAGAAAATAATAAATTAATTGCCACGGCCTGCGGCTGATGCTGTTCAATAACACTTTTCAGCTCTGTCAGTTCACGATCATCAAGAGTTTGCAAAACCTGTCCATGAGCATCCACTCGGCAGTTGACTTCAAAACAGAGCTCTCCTGCTACTGGCGGTGTTATAGGTTCGGGCGTGAGGTTATACAGCTCTTTACGTGCCTGACGACCAATGGTCAGTACATCTGCCAGTCCAGTATTGGTAATATACAGGGTTTTAACACCCTTTTTTTCCAGTACTGCATTAGTTGCCACGGTAGAGCCATGCACAATAGACAGTCCATCCAATGACTGCTCCAGCCCTAATTCCATAATACCCTGTATAATTGCCTGTTCCGGTGCCTGTGGTGTTGACAGTACTTTATGAATTTTCAGCTGACCCTGCTGATAACAAACAAAATCAGTAAAGGTACCGCCAGTATCTACACCCAGTATTCGAATATCCTGCGCTTCTGAACGATCTGTTTGCAAACTTTAATTCTCGTATTAAAAATAATGAACTTACTAAAGCCATTATGCAGTGCTTAAAGTATATTTTAAAGCCATAAAACACTCTCCATTATTCCTTGTTAATGACCTTTGGTTTATTTTCGTGTTTCTTGTTCCGCTCCAGCGGAAGGAAAAGGGGTTTAACAGAATTCGGATAAACTATGCTAGAATAAAATTCGTCACTATAACAGGATCTACAGGATAAGCTCGGCCTAATAATGGACAGTGAAGTTTTAATTGAAGTCAGTCAGTTGTCACGCTTTTATCCGGGCAAGCGGGGTATTGAAGGCCGTAATGATCATATTATTGCGGTTGATAATATCAGCTTTACCTTACGCCGTGGAGAAATACTCGGCTTCCTCGGACCTAATGGCGCCGGCAAATCCACCACCATGAAAATGCTGACCGGCAATCTGGCTCCCAGTCAGGGCAGTATTAAAATCGGGGGCATTGATTTAATGGATGATCCCGTTGCTGCCAAAGCTCTGGTGGGTTATCTGCCCGAAACCCCTCCTCTGTATAAAGAACTGACGGTTGATGAATACCTGTATTATTGTGCCCGCCTGAACCGGGTTGCCAGGCCGGCACTGAAAAAGGCCATACAATTAAGCAAGCAACGTTGCGGACTGACAGAACATGGCAAACGGGTGATTAATAATTTATCCAAGGGTTATCAGCAACGGGTCGGCATTGCTCAGGCCATTATCCATTCCCCGGATATTGTTATCCTGGATGAACCGACCGTTGGACTGGATCCAATTCAAATGGTTGAAATCCGAAAGCTTATTAAAGAGCTGGGTAAAAACCACAGCGTTATGCTGTCCAGTCATATTCTACCGGAAATTCAGACAGTTTGTGATAATGTGCAAATTATTAATCAGGGTAAACTGGTCTTTAATGCGTCAATTGAGCAGCTTAACCAGCAGATGAATACGCTGACCCTGCGTATGAGCTGCAGCGCAGAGGTGGATATCAATCAACTGACACAATTAGCAGGTATCCATTCCATTGAGCAGGATAATCAGGGTCTGCTGATACAGGGTCAGACTGATCCCTTAAATAACCATGAGAACAGGTCTGCTATTATTAAGCTGTCACAGCAAATTGTAACACTGGCCGCTGATAATCACTGGGGTCTGTATGAAATATACCCTGTCAAAAGGACTCTGGAAGAAATATTTATGTCTCTGACCTGTGTCGAACCAGATTTACCCGCCACTGATCCGGGAGTTACTGATGATTAAAATCATTGCTCTGCGGGAACTCAAAAGCCTGTTTTTATCACCACTTGCCTGGACTATGCTGGCTATCACCCAGCTGATTTTGTGTTATCAGTTTCTAGCTCAGCTGGAAACCTATTTGCAAATACAGGCAAAACTCTCGGTGCTGGAAGACTCTCCCGGAATTACCGACCTGGTCATTGCCCCGCTGTTGGGTGGCGCAGCTATCCTGCTGCTGCTGATAGTTCCCCTGCTGACTATGCGTTTGATCAGTGAAGAACAGAAGAATCAGACTCTGCCGCTGTTATTCAGCGCTCCGGTATCCATGACCGAAATTATCCTGGGAAAATATTTTGGCATTCTGGCTTTTCTGTTCATCTTAATTGCCATGATCAGTCTGATGCCTTTATCTTTGCTACTGGGGACTGCCATAGATCTGGGACAGCTGGCTGCCGCCATTCTGGGGCTTTTTCTTTTGCTGGCATCCTTTACTGCCGCCGGTTTATATATTTCCACTCTCAGTCGTCAACCGGCAATTGCAGCCGTGAGCAGCTTCGGCTTATTACTGTTTTTATGGATTATTAACTGGGCCGGCAGTACTAATGCGGCTCAAATAGAAGGGTCGAATGTCCTGGTCTGGTTTTCCCTGCTGAACCATTTTGAGCCCCTGCTCAAAGGGGTATTTTCCAGTGCAGATATTACCTATTATATGCTGTTTATCTGCCTGTTTCTGGTCTTGGGTATTCGCCGTCTGGAAAGACTGCGCCTGCCGCATTAGCCGCTGATTACTATTATGGATATTAACCGACAGTCAACCCGTTTTCTGAAACTGCAGCGCTGGTTATTTAACCTGCTGTTTATTACCATGCTTGGCCTGCTGGCCTATTTAAGTACCTGGTATGTCTATCAGACTGACTGGACAGTCAATGGCCAGAACTCCCTGAATGAAGTCAGTGTACAATTACTGCAGGGTCTTGAAGCTCCGGTTGAACTGGTCTCTTATACCAGTAACCCCCGCATCCGTAAATCAGTACAGGAACTGGTTGCCCGCTATCAACGCGTTAAGCCTGATCTGAGTTTATCCTTTATTGACCCCGATGCCGATCCGGAAAGCATCCGGGCCCTGAATATAAGTGTAGATGGTGAAATCATTGTCCATTATCAGGGCCGCAAGGAGAATCTGACTCAGCTGTCCGAACAGAATCTGACTAATACCCTGCAGCGTCTGGTACGTGCCAGCATCCGAAAAATTGTATTTGTTGAAGGACATGGAGAACGCAGCCCAATACGTCAGGCCAATTTTGATTTATCCACATTTAGTAATCACTTAAAAAAACAGGGGTTTAAAATAGCAACTCTGAACCTGGCACGAAGCATGTCCATTCCTGATAATATTTCTGTTCTGGTTATTGCCGGCCCTCAGGCTGCTTTTTTGCCCGGAGAGGTTCGTTTACTGATAGACTATGTCAAAAACGGGGGTAATTTATTATGGCTTGGCGAACCCTTAAATACCGAAAAAAACCAGCCCATGCACGGCTTATTACCGCTGTCTGAATTACTGGGTATTGAGTTTCTCGATGGTGTTGTAGTAGACCCCACTACCGAACAATATGGTATTAGCCGTCCTGATTATGCCATTATCACTGATTATCCTGAACACCCAATTAACCATGATTTTTCCACTGTGACCCTGTTTCCACAGGCTGCAGGCATAGAGCGCCTGCCCGCTTTTATTGACGACGTACGTAATGTGGAAGAAGCTGAAGCCGATGCTGCTCCCGACAAAGAGGAAAACGACTCCGGCAGCGCTCTCAATTTTGATATGCAGCCGTTTCTGGTAACAGTAGAGCGCAGCTGGATAGAAACCTCTCCCATCAGAGATCAGGTTCAATTCAGTGATTTACTGGATATTATCGGCCCCGTTACTATCGGCATGATTCTAAGTCGTCCATTAACTGGAGAAGGCAATCACAAACAGCAGGAACAACAGGCCAGCAATGAATTATCCAACCGGGAACAGCGTATTGTGGTAGTCGGTGATGGTGATTTTCTATCTAATACTTTTTTAGGCAATGCCGGCAACCTTGGACTGGGTTTAAACATTTTTAACTGGCTTAGCCACGATGACCACTTTATTGCCATTCCAACACAGCTAAACAATGACATTATTCTGGAACTTTCTACCTCCCAGCTGTCACTGCTGGGCAGTTTTTTCCTGCTGTTTATACCTGCACTGCTATTTATCAGCGGTACCCTGATCTGGTTCCGGAGGCGTAGAGGCTGATGCATCAGGATAGCAGAACCAATCTTATTCTATTTGTTATTGTGCTCTTGCTGGCATTAATTGCCTGGTTTAAGCCGGGGCTTGAGCAAAGTCGGTTTAAATACCTGAGCTCATTAAATAGCAATGATATCCATAACATTGTAATAGAACGTCGGGGTATCGAAGCCATACGTCTGAGCAAAAAAGGTAAACACTGGTTTCTGCAGTCACCCTATCATTTACCTGCCAATCCATTACGAGTTAGAACCATTCTGGCCCTGGCACACAAACGCAGCTATTCCAGTTTTAAGGTGCAGGAAAAAGAACTGCAGCGTTATCATCTGGACAAACCTGCCGTTAGTATCTGGCTTGATGATCAGCGTTTTGATATTGGCAGCGAAGCCCCCCTTAACGGACAGCGTTATGCTCTTAATATGCGGGAAAATATTGATTCCGCTGATGCTGAGGGAGACAGCAAATTCACTGTCCATCTAATTAACGGTGCAGTGTATTATCAGTTGAGAGCCCGAATTGACAGTTTTATTTCCCCTTTATTATTACCTGCCGGAGCACAAATCCAGCAGCTTAAGTGGCCTAATTTCACATTAATAGTCAATAATGGAAAATGGCAGCTTAAAACCTCCCGCGACCGGGCCGGGATCGATGCTGACAGTGTCAGTCGCCTGATTCAATACTGGCAGGAAACACAGGCATCTAAAGTCGAAGCCAGAGTGCAAATTAACCAGAAACTGGAAAAAGAGGAGCTTTTATCCCAAAAATCAATCCAGCTCAAAGTAAAGCAGGCCGATGGGGAACAGACTATCACTTACACCATCATTCAGGAAAATAATCAAATTAAGCTATTACGCCGCGATTTGAAGATTGCCTGGTGGATCACACCACAGCAGCTTAAACTGCTCACTGAGTTTATCCCGGTTACAAAAAACCTGAAAAACAGCCCTTAGTGGCTTACTTATGTGAATGATTTAATATTTTCAAGTTCTTAAACTTGATTTGTAGAAATTACCTGACTATTATGCCTGTATAAACTATAAACAAAGATAATAAAAAAGTGGGGTTACCATGAAAACGCTCTTGAAAACGTCAATAAGTGCCGCTCTGTTCAGTCTGTTTATTGGGCTGACATCCAGCTGTTTTGGTGCTGATTATTATGATCAAAACTACCAGGATCGTGAGGGTGATATGATTGCCGATCTGGTACTGGCTCGTCCTTTAGGCGTTGTGGGTTCAGCTCTGGGCGGTGCCTTGCATCTGGTTGGATTATTGTTCAGTGTCCCCGGTGAAAACTTCAGTGAGTCTGGTGAAGTGCTGGTTGAAGCACCTCTGAACTACACCTTTAATCGCCCTCTGGGTCATTTTCCTGAAGATGAAGACAGATAAGTCGTCATTAATAACAAACGATCTCTATGAATATATAGCTTAATGCCTGAACTCCCCGAAGTTGAAACCACCTTACGGGGCATTTCGGCATATATTCTAAACAGCACTGTTACCCGGGTACATATCAGAAACCCGAAACTGCGTTGGCCTGTGCCTTCCAGCCTGCCTGATTATTTACTGCAAGTTCAGTTTTCCCAAATTCAACGACGTGCCAAATATCTATTATTAAGCTGTAACTCAGGAACCCTGATTATCCATCTGGGAATGTCCGGCAGTTTGCGCATTGTACCCGTCAGTGAAGCCTATGATAAACACGACCATTTTGAATTGTGTTTTGCCAATGGCAAGGCTTTACGCCTTAAGGATCCGCGTCGTTTTGGTGCGGTATTGTGGACCACAGAAGCTGTTGATCAGCATCCATTGTTACAGTATCTGGGTCCTGAGCCCTTATCTTCTGACTTTAATCCTGATTATCTGTTCAAATACTCTAGAGGCAAAAAGGTCAGCATTAAACAATTTATTATGGACAGCAAAGTGGTGGTGGGTATTGGGAACATCTATGCCAGTGAAGTCCTGTTTGCCTGCGGTATTAATCCTAAACGAGCGGCCGGGCGCATCAGTAAAGCCCGTTATAAAAAGCTCTGTGCAGCCAGTAAAAAAATTCTCTGTCAGGCAATCAAACAGGGCGGAACCACCTTAAAAGATTTTACCGGAGGCGATGGAAAACCCGGTTATTTTAAGCAGGAATTACTGGTTTACGGGCGGAAAAATCAGGCCTGCACCCAATGTGGACAGAAACTGAAAGAGATCCGGCTGAATAATCGCAGTACGGTGTATTGCACACAATGTCAGAAATAAAAATTTTGTGACTACTCTGCATAATTTTAAACTTCATAAGAGTATCTACCAATAGGGGCTGTGTTTATTGCACTGCTTTTAAATATTTTGCTTCCAGCTCAGCATAATCGGCTTCCAGCTTTCTAATTTGTTCACTTTGTTCCAGGCTGCTCTCTTCCAGACCCATTATACAACTCATCATTTCATCACGCTCTTGCTGTGCCATTCCACCACTACTATCTCCTACCCCACTTTCGCTTTCTGTTCCACTGTTTTGAGCCTGTTGTTTCTGTAGTCGGGTCACTTCTGCAGTCAGTGTCTGGATCTCCATATCCATCGTTTCTATACACAATTCTGCATCTTTCAGCTGGCGGGCAAAAGCCTCCACTCCGGCCTGCAGCGCCTGGGGCTCAGGTGTCGCACCGCCTTTGCCGGACAGACTGTTCTGCAATTGCCATATCTCTTCAAACTGCTGAGCAATCTGATTTTTCAGGTGATTGATTTCATCCTTTCTTTCGCTGATTAACACATCACTATAATTCATACTCTCTGCCACTGAGTCATGATGCTGTTCCTTATCCATTCCCAGCAGCTTACCCATATCAATATAGTGCATTTTGTTGTTTTCAATAATCGCCATAATTGCTGCATGATTGTCACTGCCTTTCACCAGTTCAGCAATCTTCTGGTTTAGCAATTCAACTTTAGTTACTTTGTCTGCCATATTAGTCTGTAAAGTAAAATACAGTTGCTTAAACTGTTCCAGATTTTCCACTCGCTTGAGCGTTTTTTCAAGTTGCCGCTGAACATCTTCTGAGATATCGGTTGAGGTACTTTCCTGAGCGGCAATAAGCGGCTGCAGGTAATTCTGCAGCAGTGGTTTTAATTCATTCTTAATTTTATCCCAGGCAGCTTGCGGCTCATTACTGTTTTCCAGTGCACTCAGTTCAGCACTGAACATCTGAAAACCAGTGATCAGAATAAAGGTATCAACTGATGGTTTATCAGTCAGAGCTTCTTCTACTATGCTGTTAATATCACCCTCTGTATGAGACTGATATTCTGCCCTGACATGAGCTATCATAGCTCTGATTAAGTCCTGAACACGCTCCTGTGACTGCTGCTGTTCATGATCCCTGATTTTTTTCTTTAATTTCTTAATCAGTTCTTTCAGGTATAAAGAGTAATCTTTGAGATTTTTTCGGTCCTTGAGTACCAGCACAATAACAGTGATTAAGATGCCCATTATTACCAGAGCAATTTCACCGATTAGAGTCCAGTAAACGGGAGAAATAGTCATTATTATTATAAACCTCTTTGTGGCCAGTATAAAAGAATCGGCAAATCCAGCACCTCGCCTTAAAAGGCCAGGCTTTTGGGAAATAGTTGCCACCTCTGCTATCTCGACCTTAAGGACGAGGCCTTACGAGGTGCTGGGGAAATAAATACTGTTATAAAGAATAGGAAAGAGTCATTGCTTATTCAAGCATTGAGTATTAAAAGCCGACATTACCCACCGCTATCCTATCTTTATGACATAATTTTGTATATGATTTCTGTTCCTTTTAATAACCTGTTAATAAATTCGATATGTTTGATGAAGTTAAAGAATATTATGGCAAAATACTGCAAAACTCCAGCGACCTGAAAACTGATGCCTGCTGCACTGATACCAATATGCCGGATCACCTGAAGCAGGCCATGAGTAAAATACACCCCGAAGTTGCTGCCCGTTATTATGGCTGTGGTCTGGTCAGACCACAGCAACTTGAAAACATGCGAATTCTGGACCTGGGCAGCGGTTCCGGCCGTGACTGTTATATACTGGCGCAATTAACCGGTGAAGACGGCTTTGTTCTAGGCGTGGATATGACGGATGAACAACTGGCTGTTGCCAATAAACACATTGATTTTCATACTGAAGCCTTTGGCTATAAAAAATCCAATGTGGCCTTTAAAAAAGGTTATATAGAACGTCTGGACGAACTGGAACTGGCAGATAACAGTTTTGATATTATTGTTTCCAATTGCGTCATTAATCTCTCTCCCGATAAAGAATCGGTTTTAAAAGAAGCCTATCGAGTTCTTAAACCCGGAGGTGAATTATACTTCTCAGATGTGTATAGCGACCGACGTGTACCTGAGCATCTGGTTAAAGATCCGGTCCTGTATGGTGAGTGTCTCAGTGGCGCATTGTACTGGAATGATTTTCAAAATCTAGCCAAAAAATGCGGTTTCCCGGATCCGCGACTGGTCGAGGATCGCCCGCTTATAATTGATAATACTCAAATAGAAAAACTGATTGGGCATATCAATTTTTATTCTGCCACCTATCGCCTGTTTAAATTGGAAGGCCTGGAACCCGCCTGTGAAGATTACGGGCAATGTGTGATTTATAAGGGCGATATAGACCATCATGAAGAGCTGTTTATTCTTGATAAACACCATCATTTTGAAGCTGGTCGTCACTTCCCGGTCTGCGGTAATACCTGGCGGATGCTGCAGGAGAGCCGTTTTAAACCTCATTTTGAGTTTTATGGCGATATGAGTAAGCACTTTGGTATTTTTACTGACTGCGGTATAGTCCTGCCTTTTGATAATGACAGTACTGATAAAAATAACAGTGGTGCCCGTGGCTGCTGTTAGCTTTTTTTCTAAACTGGGCTATGATTATAGTATCTGCCAGCACATAAAAGGTTTTAATTTTCATTTATATGTTTAACAAATTTCTCGCAATCAAATGTACTGCCTATGGTATGACGGATACCGGCCGTACACGCAACCATAATGAAGATAATATTCACCTGAACAATGAATACAATCTGTATATTGTCGCTGACGGCATGGGCGGTCATCAGGCTGGCGAGGTGGCCAGTAAAATGGCCATTAAAATCATTGAAAAAACCTTATTAAAACATCAGGCCCCGGATGATTCTGACAATGATATTGAGTTCCCTGAAGTTCAGACCGTATCCAAGGCCATTGAAGATACAAATATCAGTATTAACCAGAGTAATAATGATCGCGGTTTGCTCAAAGGCAAGGGAATGGGCACTACGGTAGTCGGCTGCTGGTATTTATCCAGAGCCAAGATGTCTATTATTTTCAATGTCGGTGACAGTCGCGCCTATAGTTTTTACAAAGATGAGCTGACTCAAATCACTACTGATCATTCCCTGCTGCAACTGTGGAAAGATAAATGTTTTGAAGGTGATCAACCACCTGCCAATGTACTTACCAAAGCTCTTGGCCCTTATCCTGAAGTGGCCCCTGATATTCTATTATACCCTGGAAAAAAGGGAGAAATAATCTTTCTCTGCTCCGACGGTCTGACCACTATGGTCAATGACCGGGAAATTGAAACCACCCTTAAACAGTTTAAAAACTCACCGGACAAAATTCCTGAACAATTAATTATCAAAGCTAACCAGGCGGGTGGTGAAGATAATATTTCTGTAGTGGTTATTGTTTTCAGCTAACCGGCATCATACATACTATCAGACCTGTTGAAATTTTTTTAGTAATGCTTCGGCAGCCAGATATTTTATTTTTTGTACTAATTTTAACTGCCCCGGTTTAATACTTAATTGTCCTGATTTAAAGCAATCCCCATAAAACAGGCCTATGGGTTTATTTTTTAACATCACTGGAAATACAATAAAAGTTTCAGCATCAATAATCTGCTGATACCAGGGAGGAATTTTTTTAACAATTTTTGTACCGTTCCGGTCGGCAATAAAAATATCCATGCCTTTTTCAAGCGCCAGATGGAAAACATCCGGTTTATACTGAAGTACAAAACGGAACTGATTTAAAAACGCATTGTTAAGACCATGAGCATATTTACCTTCCATAATTTTCTGTTGGGTATTAACCATGCACATCACCGCATGATCAAATTCAAACGCTTCATAAATTATATCCAGACCTAGTTCAAAGATCTTTGTGACACTATAGTCACCTGTCAGCATTATACTGATATTGTTTATACCTTTATTTAAAATATCTTCAACGGATAAATGACCTTCCTGCTGTGATTCATCAGGTGCAGTTAGCTGTGCTGATTCAAGTACCGTCTGCTGCAGTTCTGCCACTGCATTTTTGGGTGTTTTTTCGTGGTTTGCTTCCATGCCCTGAATAATAGAGGCTTTAGACATATTAATATTTAAGATAGAATTTAAATCAACTAAATCTTCTTTAGCCTGATCGGCCAGAGTGATCAGATCCCTGTCATTTAAATTCAATTGCGGAGTATATTCACGCCATAATTTAACGGCTCGCTGACGCCAGTGAACATCATCTTCCTGTTCAATAAGATGAGTCAATTCATTGGATAAACTGCTGATGGCATGCAGTTTTTCTTCATTATTAAGCTGTAATCGCCGACTACTGGTTTTAGTGTTAAAAGGCGTGATGGTATTGATAATATAATGTGGCAATTCCCATTCTTTTGCTATTGCAGTTCCCAGCTGATTATAACTGATCCCAAGCACCTTGGCAGAAGCATCTTCATCATTACTATTTTCATTTTTAATAATGGCTTCAATTTCAAGATATTCTTCATTGAAATAAAAGATGGATAATAGTTTACCCAGATTATGAAAAACGCCACTTAAAAAAACTTCTTCTCGGTTTCTGATGCTGGATTTTTCTGCCAGATTTTTAGCAAACACGCCGCTGTATAAACATGATACGACCTGATCACGCAACTGTTTTGCCTGGGATTTATCATGCAGATGGTCAATTAAAATTAGACTCACAGCTATCGAACGTATGGCATCAAAACCCAGCAGCATAACCGCATGGGAAATAGTTTTCACCTCACCGCCACTGCGACGATAATAGGCCGAATTAACTATTTTAAGTATTTTATTGGTGAGTGAAAAATCTTCTACAATGGCATTAGCCAGTTCATCAAAGCCTTTATTATCTTCATCAATAATAGTATTTATTTTAAACAGTGATTCTGATAATGCCGGAAAATCTTTTTTACGCTTCATACGTCTGAGCAAAAATTCAATCGTCGCATCCATTTTTTTACTGGATAAACTGACCTTGTTTTCATTACGTTCAAGATACTCATCCAGTGCCGCATTTAATTCAATAGCGCTCTGATAACGATTGTCCGGATTTTTATCAATGGCTTTTAATAGAATACTTTCAAATTGTGCATCAATATCATTGTTTAATCTGGAAGGCGCTGCTAACTTATCGTTTAAAACACTTTGAATGATCTGCTTAATATTGCTACCGTTAAATGCGGATTTTCCGGTCAGCATTTCATACAGAATAATACCCAGAGCATAGGAGTCATTACTGGTACTAATAACCTGTTCCCGGATATATTCGGGCGGCATATAGCGCGGGGTGCCAAAAAATCCGTTACTTCTGGTTTTTTGTTTTGACATCACGCGAGCAATACCAAAGTCCATCACTTTGGGAATATTTTCATCATTAATTAAGATATTGGAGGGTTTTAAATCACAGTGGATAATATTTTTTTCGGCTGCCTCAGACATTGCTTCAATCGCCGGCTTGATATATTCAAGTGCTTTTTTTACCGTCATAAAGCTGGATTTTTTCATCAGATCGGATAATAACTGACCACTGACATATTCAAATACTAAATAAGGCTGCTGTTGTTCATCTTCCCCCGCTTCATAAATCGAAACAATATTAGGGTGAACCATTTTGCTGATAGTACGCGCTTCCTTAAGCAGAAGTTCCCTGGTATTAAAGGCATGTTCAGGGTCGATATGTAGTGTTTTAATGGCAACATTACGTTGTAAAACCGGATCAATCCCCAGGTGGACAACACCCTGTGTGCCTCGACCCAGCTCTCGAATAACATTAAACCGCCCAATGTGATCAACCACGTATTATACAACTCATTGTTTATTCCTGAATATTCCATGGGCTGTAACAGCACCTAGGTTAAACTATAGTGAAGATTCATTATTTGTCAAAAAGCTATGTCAGCAAAATGCTGCTTTTAAAACAAAAGAATACTTGAATTTTTTTCTATATTCCGTTTAGATAAAGTTTATGTCCTATAT
>Ga0256831_1001024_pt1 | contig 14806 bp, 13 predicted proteins | sample 132544metaG_FD_189087 | JGI IMG/M metagenome (GOLD analysis project Ga0256831, IMG submission 189087) | Hydrothermal vent microbial communities from Lau Basin, Pacific Ocean - 132-544 | ecosystem: Environmental > Aquatic > Marine > Hydrothermal vents | place: Pacific Ocean: Lau Basin | collected...
GTGTCTAATAATCTATTAATATTGTACAATCATTTTCGTTGCCAACTCATCGGCAAAAGCTTTTCCTTTAAACGACTCAACAATTTTTAGTGCAAATTTTATGGCTACTCCTGCACCTTTCCCGGTAACAATATTGTTGGTAAGCTCCACATCTTTTCCGGTTGTGGTTGCGCCTTCAAGTTGGTTTTCGAAGCCCGGGTAGCAAGTTGCGTTTTTATTTTGCAAAATTCCTATACCTCCTAAAACCAACGGAGCAGCACAAATTGCTCCCAGCGCTTTTTTACTCTTGTCGAATTCAAGAATTACATTGCGCAATCCGGCGTGTTCGTTTAAATTGGTTGCTCCCGGTAATCCTCCCGGCAAAACAATCATATCGGTCTCTTCAAAATTCACCTCCTCAAAAAGTTTGTCGGCAATTATTTTAATGTTGTGCGACCCGTTAACTTCCCGGTTTCCTGAAACAGAAACAACGGTAACTTCTAATCCGGCTCGACGCAAAACGTCAATAATACTTACTGCTTCAATCTCTTCAAATCCTTCAGCAAGTGGCACCGCAATTTTTATTGTACTCATAGTTTTATGTAAAAAAAAAGATTCTCAAAGTTGAGAATCTTTTTTGATAAATTGAACTATTTTAATTGAAATTGTTTGAATATTCGTGTAGCGATTTTTCCAGCTTCTTGCGAGTAAAGAAAATTCTGCTTTTAACTGTTCCTAAAGGTAATTCCAGTTCTTCAGCAATCTCTTTGTATTTATATCCTTCTAAAAACATATTGAACGGAACTTTGTAATCGCTGTCGAGTTCGTCTATTGTTTTGGTTATCTCTTTGGTGCTAAAGAAAGAATCCGGAGCCGGATAAACTTTATCTTTCGAAAACAGTAAATGGTAATCGTTATTCGAACCATCTAGTTTCTTTTTTGTTTTAACACTTCTACGATAATCGTTAATGAATGTATTTTTCATTATTGTGTAAATCCATGCCTTAAAATTTGTGTTTTGCGCAAATTTATCGCGGTAGGTTAAAGCTTTTAAAAATGTCTCTTGAAGAAGATCGTCTGCTCTTTCAGAATTTGCCGTTAAACTTAATGCATAATAGTGCAATTTGTCTGTTAACTCAAGAAGTTGATTGTTAAATTGTATGTCAGTCATGGTTTTGTTATTTTTATTTTGTCTAAACAAAGATAAGCGTAGCTTTTAGATTTGGAAATTATTTATGCCTTTTTATACTTAAATAATCTCTATAGGTTATCAAAAAAATTTATCAATAATTAGTCTAAATAACGATTGGGGACTGTAAGGTACTGAAACTTACTGTGTTGATGATGCTGCTATGCTGATGGTTAAAAAAGATAATCTGGGTTTTTGTTTCTGAGTCATATATTTGTCCCAAAAATTAGTTCTTATTTTTCGAATAGATTCGTACTTTTTTCGAAAAATGTATTTGTGTTTTATAATATTTACTAAATTATTAAATGAATTGTTCACGAAAAAATGGAGGTAGTGTACTGATTTTTAAGAAGTGGCGAAGAAAGAGTTACTCGCTGTTTTTAATGATGAGACAAACGGTTAATATTGCGGTATTATCGGTTTCTTATTTTATTTCTGTTCCGGCAGTTTCGTTTGCTACGGTTCAGGATACTACTGAAATTAAAATGCAGTTCGACCTCGATGAAATTGAGGTTGAAGCACAACGAACGCCTGCTTTATACTCGCAGGTGGCACGGATTGTTTCCGTGATTGAGAGAAAAGAGATTGAGGCGACGCCCGCTCAAAGTGTTCAGGATTTGTTGGAGTACATTGCCGGGGTGGATGTGCGACAGCGCGGAGCAGAAGGTGTGCAAGCCGATGTAAGTATTCGGGGAGGCACTTTCGACCAAACGTTAATTCTTTTAAACGGAATAAATATTACCGACCCCCAAACCGGACATCATAATTTAAATTTACCGGTTAGTCTAAGTCAGGTTGAAAGAATAGAGGTTCTTGAAGGGCCTGCCGCAAGAGTTTATGGGCCCAATGCTTTTTCGGGGGCAATAAACATTGTTACTAGGCAGTCGCAACAAACATCGGTCGAAGCAGAGGTTGCGGGTGGTAGTTTTGGTTATTTCAATTCAAACTTTGCAGGTACATTTAAAACCGGGAATCTTCATCATTCAGTTTCAATCAGTCATAAAAAATCAAGCGGATATATCGTCAATACCGATTTCCAAATTTCGAATTTTTATTATTCAAATCGCATTAAATCTCAAGGTGGAACGTTTAGTTTTCAAACCGGATTATCTAAAAAAGGATTTGGGGCGAATAGTTTTTATACTCCTAAATTTCCAAATCAATACGAGGAGACAAAAACACTTTTTACTTCGGCAAAATGGGAGTCCAACCTGAAAATTCATTTAACGCCTTCGGTTTATTGGCGGCGGCATCACGATCGTTTTGAGCTGTTTCGCGAAAATCCGGCAACGTGGTACAAGCATCATAACTATCATTTAACAAATGTTTATGGGGCAACGCTAAACTCGTGGCTGCAATGGCGAATGGGAAAAACGGCTTTGGGAGCTGAGTTCCGTTCCGAAAATATTTTAAGCAATGTGTTGGGCGAAGAGATGGAGACTCCCAACGCAGTTCCAGGCGAAGATGCCGAGTTTACGAAAGCCGCATCGCGAAACATTTTGTCTGTTTTTTTCGAACACGTTGTCCATCTGAATCGCTGGAGTTTTACGGCCGGTTTAATGGGGAACGTAATTGCCGGAAACAGTCAGGGTGTTCATCTGTTTCCCGGGTTTGATGCGAGTTATCGGTTTGCACCGACAGCGAAAATTTACGGCTCGTTCAATACTTCGTTGCGAATGCCAACTTTTACCGATTTGTATTATACAGGTCCCACCAATATTGGAAACCCCGATTTAATTCCCGAAAAATCGTCAACCTTTGAGGGTGGAATAAAATTAAACAGAAAACTTGTTCAGGGGCATTTAGCTGTTTTCTACCGGCAGGGAAAAGACATTATTGATTGGGTGAAAAAGGAGAACAACGATTTGTGGCAGCCTCAGAATTTAACACAGTTAAACAGTCTCGGTACTGAGGTACAAGTGCAGTTTAACTTAAAAAGGAAGTTTGGCAAGCCATTTCCCGACAAAGTTGTTGTGAGTTATTTAAATAATAACCTCGAAAAAGAGAACTTCAATTTAATTTCTAACTATGTGCTCGATAACCTGAAACATAAATTTGTTGCGGGAATAACACAGTCGATAACAAAACATGTTGTTGTTAACTTCAAATCTTTGTATCAGAAAAGAGAAGGAACGTATACTGAATTTGTTCATAATGGTTGGGGAAACGAGGTGAATTACAGCCCTTTTTGGCTGTTCGATGCAAAAATAAATTACAAGCTTAATCACTTAAATTTTTCGGTTTCCGCAAATAATATTTTTAATACACATTATAATGATATCGGGAATGTTATGCAGCCCGGTCGTTGGGTAAAAGTTGGAATGGTTTATCAATTTAACATTGATTAAGAGTTCCGTTTTTCTAAAATCACAAAAATTGTATCTTCGCAGAAAATTAAAAGTCATGTTAAAAGGTATATTATCAATCTCAGGACAGTCGGGACTATTTAAATTAGTTGCCGAGTCGAAAAACAACATAATTGTGGAGTCGTTGGAAACAAAAAAGCGAATTCCTGTTCATTCAACCTCAAAAGTTTCGGCATTGGAAGACATTGCCATTTATACAGAGGAGAGCGATGTTCCGTTAAAGGAGATATTTAAAGCCATTTCCGATAAAGAAAATGGTGGTGCAGCACTGTCTCATAAAGCATCGGGGAACGAGTTAAAAGCATATTTCGAGGAGGTTGTTCCCGATTACGACAAAGAGCGTGTTTATGTTTCCGACATAAAAAAAGTGTTGCTGTGGTACAACATTCTTCAGGAGAAAGAGATGTTGGATTTCTCTGAAACAGAGGAGACAGCTAAAACCGAAGCAGCAGAACCGGACTCGAAAGAAAAATAGAAAAGGTATTTGGCGGATTTAAAACAGCTTATAATTGTCTATTGTTTTCGCATTACCAATTGTTCTGTTTGTTTCCAAAAGAATTTCAAAAAGTTTAACAGTGGCCAGTGCATCGCCTGCAGCGCGATGCCGGCCATTGATTTTTATTCCCAGATCGGCACAAAGTTTACCCAACGAATAGGAAGCGTGCCCTGGAAGCAGCTTTCGCGATAGCTGAACAGTACACAAGGTTTTACTGTTGTAGTCGTACCCAAGTCTTTTAAACTCTTCTTGTATAAATTTATAATCAAAACTTACATTGTGCGCAATAAATGTGCGTCCTCTTGTCATTTCAACAATTGTTTTTGCTACTTCATAAAACTTTGGCGCCTTTTGTACCATGCTATTTGTAATCCCGGTTAAATTGGAAATGAAATAAGGAATATTCATTTCAGGATTAATTAACGTTGAAAACGACCCTGTAATTTCCTGCCCGTTGTGTTGATAAATGGCAATCTCCGTTATTTTCCCGTAACGATTGCTGTTTCCCGTTGTTTCTATGTCAATAATTGCGAACAAAATAGTAGTTGTTATATCCAGTTTTAAAATAATTGTTTAGTTTTGTTAAAAAATGTGTGAAAACTTTAAACCTTTTGTTGCATTATATGTTTTGAAAGGTGAAATATAATACATAAATTGCCTTTAAAATTTAAAAAGAAACAATAAAACTCTTAATTATGAAAAAAATTACACTTTTAGTTTTAGCTTTAATATTTGCAGTGGGTACTTTGTTAGCCCAAAATGCAGATAAAAAATGGGCAATTGGCTTAGGTCCAGGTCTTAATAATAACTTGAGTTACTCTAGTGATAAATATGGTGCTGACCAAAATTTTCTTGGTGACTTTTACATAAGTCGTTACTTAAATCCTTCTTTCGATTTAATGTTGGATGACAGACTTGTTATGCAAAGCGATGGTTGGTCTTTCAATTTTTCAGGTGTCGACGTAAATACTACACTTTTAAATCTTCGTTACAAACTTAGTAACGGATATATTTTTAAAGAGAATAGTGCAATTCAACCCTATCTTTTTGGAGGTGTTGGTTATATGTGGGATAATCTGGCAACTGGTGTTAACTATGACGGTGGTCTTGGATTTAAAATGCCTATTGGGAAAAGTAAAAATACTGCTCTATTTGTTGCTGCTTCTTATGTTAAGGGAATTGAAAGTAATTTAAGAGGAACACCTGTTACAGATGATCATATTCAATTTACAAGTATTGTTGAATTTGGGTTAGGAAGTAACGATACCGACGGTGATGGAGTAAAAGATAAAAAAGACGATTGCCCAAATACACCTGCTGGTGTTGCAGTTGACGAACACGGATGTTGTTTAGACCGCGATGGCGACGGAATCCCTGACTATAAAGATGATTGTCCGGATGAAGCAGGAGATGCAAGATTTAATGGATGTCCTGATCGCGATGGCGACGGAATTATGGATAAAGAAGATGACTGTCCGGATGTTGCAGGATTAGCTAAATTTAATGGCTGCCCCGATACTGATGAAGACGGTGTGATGGATAAATTAGACCAGTGTCCGAATACTCCGAAAGGATGTCCGGTTGACGCAGTTGGTTGTCCGTTAGATTCAGACGGTGACGGAGTAATTGATTGTGAAGACAAATGCCCGACTGTTAAAGGTCCTGCAAGCAACAATGGATGTCCTGATTGGGTAACAACTGAAGGTCCAACTATTTACTTCGATTTCGATAAATATGACATAAGAGACGAAGCAAAAGGCGGGTTAGACAAATTGGTTAATATATTGAATGGCAGTAAAGAATATGATATTGTTGTTGCAGGTCATACTGATAGTATTGGAACTGAAGAATACAATATGAAATTATCTGAAAAACGTGCTCAGGCAGTTGTTAAATACTTATTAATGAAAGGTGTTAACAATGCTTATGTAGGTTCTAAGGGTTATGGTGAATCAAAACCGATTGTTGATAATAGCACCAGTGAGAATCGTCAGAAAAACCGTAGAGCAGTATTTGAAGTAGCTAAGATTAAAAAATAACAATAAGTTTTTAACTTAATATAAAAAGCTCTGTCATTTGGCAGGGCTTTTTTTTTATTTATGCAATTCAGAATTTGTAAAATGCTATCTTTACCGCTCTTAAATTTAATAGGATGAAAATTGAAAATATTATACAGAAAGGTCTAAAAACTGCTTTGGCAGAACTTTATGATTTTACACCTGCCGAAAGCCAAATTCAGATACAAAATACACGCAAAGATTTAGAGGGTGATGTTACGGTTGTCGTGTTTCCTTTTTTGAGGTTCTCGAAAAAATCGCCCGAGCAAACAGGCGACGAAATTGGTACTTACCTGGTAAAGAATATTGAATTTGTTAATTCGTTTAATGTAATAAAAGGTTTTTTAAACCTTGAAATAGAAAGCTCGTTTTGGATTGATAGTTTATTGGAAGCCTATTCCAATAAAAACTTTGGAACAGATTCTCAACCGGAAGTTTCCGAAACAGTAATGGTGGAGTATTCGAGTCCAAATACAAATAAACCACTTCATTTGGGGCATATACGTAACAATTTATTGGGGTATTCAATCTCCGAAATATTAAAAGCCACCGGGAAAAAAGTTATAAAAACAAATATTGTTAACGACCGTGGAATTCATATTTGCAAATCGATGTATGCATGGCAAAAATGGGGAAACGGACGAACTCCTGAAAATACAGGAATGAAAGGCGACCATTTAGTTGGCGAGTTTTATGTTGAATTCGACAAACACTACAAAGCTGAGGTTGCCGAATTAATAGAAAAAGGTCTTTCGAAGGAGGAGGCGGAAAATCAGGCACCTTCAATTTTAGCGGCCCGCGAATTGCTGGTAAAGTGGGAGGCAAAGGAAGAAGAGACCATGCAATTGTGGAAGACCATGAACTCATGGGTTTACGAAGGATTCGATGTTACTTATAAAACACTGGGAGTCGATTTCGATAAAATTTATTACGAGTCGGAAACCTATTTGGTTGGAAAAGAGGAGGTTCTTCGTGGGCTAAAAGAGGGATTATTCTATAAAAAAGAGGATGGTTCGGTTTGGGCCGATTTAACTGCCGAAAAACTCGACCAAAAAATTTTATTGCGCAGCGATGGTACATCGGTTTATATGACACAGGATATTGGTACTGCAAAAATGCGATACGAAGACTATTCCATCGATAAAATGGTGTATGTTGTTGGTAACGAACAAAATTACCATTTTCAGGTTTTGGCCATTTTGCTCGATAAACTAGGATTTAAATGGGGGAAAGATTTGTATCACTTCTCGTATGGAATGGTGGAGTTGCCCTCGGGAAAGATGAAATCGCGCGAAGGAACTGTGGTTGATGCCGACGATTTGGTCGAGAATATGGTTAATGTAGCTCGCGATGTGGCAAACGAACTCGGTAAACTCGATTCGTTGTCGGAGAGCGATGCCGAAGATACGTACCGGATGATTGCGTTGGGTGCACTGAAGTATTTTATTCTGAAAGTAGACCCAAAGAAAAATATGCTTTTTAATCCTGAAGAATCAATCGATTTTAATGGGAATACAGGGCCGTTTATTCAATATACTTATGCTCGAATACAGTCGGTTTTGCGAAAAGCAGCTGATAAAAACATTACGGTAAACAGCGATATTAATGTCGATGAAATTTCAGGGAAAGAGAAAGATTTGTTAAAACGGGTTTCGCTCTTCCCATCGGTTGTTGCCGAGGCCGCCGATAACTACAGTCCGGCAGTAATTGCCAACTATTGTTACGAACTTGTAAAAGAGTACAATCAGTTTTATCACGACCACTATATTATTAGCGAGTCCAATGAGGAGACTCGTAATTTTAGGCTTGTTTTGTCGTCGACAGTAGCATCTGTAATAAAAAAAGGAATGAATTTGTTGGGGATAGAGATGCCTGAAAGAATGTAAGTTAGGGTCTGCTGAAAAGCTCAGATGTGTGTCAGGTTTGGACTTTGTGAAATGCAGATGTATGTAAATCTTCAAACTGAATGAGGTATAGATATGGCGTACAGCTGAGCTGTTAAAATACTCGAAACATAGAATAAATAAATGCAACCATTTTTAATAACAAGACAAAAAATTTGTACTTATAAAAACATCAAATATAGTATCTGGTTGTATGTCATATGTTTAACTGTTTTTCAGCAGACCCTAAGTTAGTCTTTCAGTTTATCTTTAAATATTTTTCTGAATTTATCTATTTTCGGAATAATAACAAACTGGCAGTAACCTTCATTTTTATTTCGTGCAAAGTAGTTTTGGTGGTAATCTTCGGCTTCATAAAACTTTTCGAACGCTGTAATTTCTGTAACAATAGGTTGGTTGTAAACTTTTTCATCGGTAAACAATTTCACTACTTTTTTTGCCACCTCTTTTTGTTTTTCAGAATGATAAAAAATAACCGAGCGGTACTGCGTTCCAACATCGTTGCCCTGCCGGTTTAACGAGGTTGGATTGTGGGTCATAAAAAATACTTCAAGAATTTCTGCAAACGAAATAATGTTTGGGTCGAAAGTAATCTGAATAACTTCGGCGTGTCCGGTCTCTCCGGTGCAAACTTCTTTGTAAGTTGGGTTTTTTGTTGTGCCTCCACTGTAACCTGGTTTCACATCAACAACGCCTTTTAACTCCGAATAAATTGCTTCGGTACACCAAAAACATCCTCCTCCTAAAGTTGCCTTTTCAAAATTTTTTGCCATAATTCCGTTTGTCATAAAAACGAGTGTAAATAAAATAAGCTTCATTTCTTTTTCTTAAATCGAAATCTCGAAAATACTTTCTTTTCAAATTCCCAAACAAATTTAAACTGCCCAAGCAGTGTGCCAATTAGTAAAAATAGAATCTGATAGGTTGGAAAAATAAATATAATGTAGAGTGGAACTTTTATCCACATACTTGTTTCCGGAGTTAGTCCGAGCAGATAGAATATGCCTTTTCGCGCAAATAGCGTTAAGCTACCGGTACTAGCAAATACAAACAAGAGTACAACTAATTGAAAATCGCTTTCTATATTCCACTTTTTCTTTAGCTTACTGAGCATTTTATTAATTCGAGATTTTTACCCTCAAAAGTACAAATTTAATACTGGTTAGAACATATGAGTCTGGTAAATTATATAGCCGTAAAATGCAAATCGTAAAAACCTGAACAGTGCATATTTAAGATATTTTTTTGCAGGATAACCGGCCGAGCCAACCAATAAACTAACAGCCGACCACGGAATGGGCGTGAGTGCAGCAACTATAATTAAAAATAAACCATATTTCTTTAGCATTGGCCACGACTCTTTTAAAAGCTTCTTTTTATAGTGGTCGAATGTTTTATGTTTATGGAAAAAACGACCAATAAGAAAGTTTAAATAACCCATTGCATACGAGATGGTTGCAAAAAAAGCAAGATTTAAAAAGTAGTGTGCAATGGTATCTTTATTTATGGCCCAAATCATAAAAAACTCGGGAGGAATAATTCCAAAAAAGAATTCTGAAAGAAAATAAATCAGGTAAATAATAAACGGCCTTGCATAAAACCGTTCCATCCAGGCATCGGGGTTTTGGATGGTTACAAATTCTTTAAACAAAAAGTACCCCCCCAATAAAATTACAAGCCAGAGAAAACCTTTTAATCCGTTTCGTATTAAAAACCGCATGTGTGGACTTATTTTCATCTGATTTGTTTAGTTTGAGTATATAACAAAATACACCGACAATAGTTCGTATCAAAAGTGATTTGGTTTGAAAAGGCATACAAAATATTAGTTGCCCCGGGATTTATCCCGGGGATTGGAATGCGCGAAGCAAAAAGGTGCGTCAACAAAAGTTGCAAGAAGAGAAAACACTGCACGCACCGCAACACAAGAAGTTGCAAATTTCCACAAAGGTATGCCTATGGCAGAATGATGAATATCGAATAATGATTTTTGATATTCATCATTTATCATTCGATATTCATTTTTATGTTTTTGAATAACGAATTTCGAATGTTGAATTCCGAATTTAGATTTAAGAATCTGTTGCTGTTGAATTTTGAAAAATATTTGTAGCTCCGGGATTTATCCCGGGGATTGGAATGCGCGAGGCAAAAAGGTGCGTCCACAAAAGTTGCAAAAAGAGAAAACACTGCACGCACCGCAATACAAGAAGTTGCAAATTTCCACAAAGATATGCTTATGGCAGAATGATGAATATCGAATAATGATTTTTGATTTAAAAATCTGCAAAGTATTGGTAGATTGTGAATGCATAAAAATCGGGCTTTAGTCCAACATATTTAGAATATGGGCTGAAGCCCGAAATTGTAAGGATGTTTATTTACCGTTGGATAAATCCAACGGCAAAGGATATTTCTATAACACAGTAAATTTCAAATTTAAGAATTTGCGAATCTGTGGCTATAAAATATTTGTAGCCCCGGGATTTATCCCGGGGATTGGAATGCACAAAAGCAAAAAGGTGCGTCCACAAAAGTTGCAAAAAGAGAAAACACTGCACGCACCGCAACACAAAAATTGTGAATTACCACAAAGGTGTGCCTATGGCAAAATGATGAATTCCGGTTAACGAATTAGGTAACACAACTATCATTATACAAATAAACAGGTTAAATATTTTCTGAATTATTTAAAAAGAAACTGACTTGAGAAATGAACTTCTATATTTGCATCACGCTTTTTGGCGTTTCTATTTTTAATGAGGAAAGAAATTTAATATGAATAAAACAAAGATACTTTTTACCGGATTACTTCTTTTGGGTTTTGTAAGTGTGTTTGCCCAAAAAGGTGTGTTGAGCGGTGTTGTTCATGATAAAGAAACCAACGAACGAATTCCGTTTGCAACAGTCTCTGTTTATACCAACAATTTCGATTTGGTTACCGGAACCACATCGAATGGCAAAGGGAAGTTTAAAATTGATAAACTTGAATACGGGAATTACCGGCTTATTATCTCATTTATTGGTTATGGTAACGACACATTAAATGCAATTACGCTTTCAGCGTCGCATCCAACTGTGTTTATTGGCGATGTGGTTTTATCTCCATCGACAGTTGAGCTTGAAGGTGTAGATGTAAAGGCAATGGCGCGAACAACTTCGAAGAAAATTGACAGGCAGACTTATCGTGCCAGCGATTTTGAAACGGCAAGTGGCGGAACAGCTGTCGATGTGCTAAATAAACTGCCATCAGTTTCGGTTGGCCCCGATGGTACTGTATCACTGCGCGGAACCACTGATTTTATGGTTTATCTGAATGGAAAACCTACACAAATGGAAGCCTCTGTTTTGTTGGGACAAATATCGGCCGATGCAATCGAGAATATTGAAGTTATTACTGTTCCAACCGCACGGTACGACGCGCAGGGGAAAGGTGGAATTATAAATATTACAACGAAGAATAAGGGACTTGAAGGACTTTCGGTTTCGGCAAATGGTGTGTTTGGCGATGCTCCATGGGGACACGTTACCGATAAATACAGTGGTTTTAATCTTACCGACCGGCGCGGTGGCGGCGGGCTCAATTTGGTGTATAATAAGAATAATCTGAGTTTATACGGTGGGTTAACTTACAATAAACGAAACGTAAATGGTGCGCGTGTTGGCGATGCCCGTTTGTTGCAATCCGATGGGTCGTATTACCATATGGTTGCCAGTGGCGAACGCCCCGAGTGGTACGAAAACTATTCGGCAAATATTGGTGTCGATTATAAGTTAAGTGAAAAGAGTAACATTGTGGCATCGTACTTTTATGGCCACCGCACCGAAGGACGCTCGGCATTTTATGTGTACAATAACTTTTATGGCGATGTGGATAAAAATCCAATTCCGGGAATCGACCCGCAAAACCATTGGATTTATAATCCGAATACCGACAACCGTTATGGTATTTTTCATACAGGGAATATCGATTTAACACAAGAATTCGATAATAAATCGAAAGTTACATTTTCGTTGTTGTACGAACACTCGGAGTTGAGTCGTGAATTAAGTAATCAGAATTATGCTTTCGATAAACCTGCCGACGAAGTAGGCGAAAAGTTGGCACACTTTCATCAAACCGACAATACTCCACTCGACGGAGTGCGTACAGCAATTGATTTTGAAAAGGAGCTTGAAAATGGAAAGCTGGGAATTGGATTTCAGCCACAGTTTGTAAATCAGGCGGGTGGTTATCAGTACGATACGTTAAATGTAAGTAGTGGTAATTGGGGAACGAATAAAACACTCAGCAATAGTTTCGATTTTTCGCGGGCAATTTTCGCGGGATATCTCGACTACTCGGCAACCTTTGGCAATTTTAGTTTAATTGCCGGGCTGCGTGTTGAATATACCGACCAACTCCTGAAAATAGACAACCCCGACTCGCTTAATTTTTTCGATAAACCTATTTTACCCGAATATAAAGTACAGCAGCTCGACTGGTTTCCATCGCTTCATTTAAATTACAATTTTAACGAAACCAGTTCTGTTATTTTTGCTGCCAGTCGCCGTATTAACCGGCCACCAACAAAAAATATGGCGCCGTTTCTGTATCGTCGCCATTACGAAGTTTACGTGGTTGGCGACCCGGAATTAAAACCCGAGTACCTTACAAATCTTGAATTGACATTCGATAAAAAACTTGGAAAACAGAGTTTTACCCTTACCGGTTTTTATCGTGGAACCGATAATGCAATTTTCCGTGTAAATACCGTTTACGAAAAGGAAAATGTGCTGATTAGAAGTTATACAAATTCGGGAAATGTAAAAGCACTGGGAGCTGAGTTGAATGCTAATCTGACAGCCGGAAAATTTGCGAAATTTTTTGTTGGCGGGTCGCTCTATAATTTCAATACGCAGGGCGATGTGTTTGGATATAAAGAGGATAACAGCAGTACAAACTGGAGTTTAAAAAGCAATATGAATTTAATGCTTCGAAAAGATTTGAAATTTACTATCGATTTCGATTTACGTTCGGCAACTGTTACAACACAAGGGCGAAACGAAATGTTTTACATGTCGAATGCAGCGTTGAATTATTCGCCAGATGCACTGAATGGCTGGAACCTGGGCGTAAAAGTTTTAGATCTTTTAGGTTCGAATGTAACCGGATTGAATACACGTGCTTACGACCCGTCGGGAACACAAATATTTTATCAGGAGGTGGAGTATACACGATACGGCCCAATTTTGGAAGTTAGCGCAAAATACTCATTCAATATGAAAGGTAAATCGCATAAAAAAGCGGAGAGTACTTTTGGTAAAGAGCAGTTTTGAGTTTAACCCCATTGTAGCTTGTTAAACCTCCGGTTTATTTTCTGTTTACCGTTTTGCTTTAAAACAACTCCTCCTTTTGTATGTATTTTTTATGCTTTCGAAACAGGATATTCTAACACAATCAAAAGAGGGAAAGAGGTGATTTTGAGGAAATAAATCGTCGTTGTGCGTCCAGAAGGTTGTTCCCTGCTAATAAAAACAAAACAACACCCCATAAAAAGAGGTGTTGTTGGTTTTTTGTTTTAATATATTTTCAATGATTTTACTCAAACAGTAAAAACAACTTCTATAAGAGGAATCGGTAGTTGGCCGAAAGCAGGAACGATTTTCTATCGCCAATCAATCCGGCTTCTGTTCTAAACTGCCAACGCTTGTTTAGTTGATATTGTGCTCCAAAAAGAACATTCCACTCCTGTTTCGGTCGTTTGTCCATTCCGTAAGAAATAACTGTACTGCCATCTTTTGCATCTATTCTTTCTATTATAGGTGTGAGGATTTTATCTGCTATTATTTTCTGAGGTGCTGTAGCATCGTTGTTATACCAATCCCAGTATTCGGCAACAAAGGCATCTTTGTTATCCCAAACTTCCTGCGGAATTGCATCCTTCATTTTTATACTTCCCACTGTATTCGCTCCCATTTTTACGCGCATTCCTCCAACCCAAAAAGCAATATTACTCTCAGGGTGCTTCTTAAAAGTAAATGTTTTTCCTAGCCGAATACCCATAACTTTTGCCAAAACAGGATCTTCCAATAACTCTGGTTTTGTCCATGTAAAGTTACCATCAACCGACATCCAAAGAGGGCCTAGTCCAAATGCTCCCAGAACCCCGAATCCTACAGTTGACAGGCCTTGTGTTACAATTGACTTCATTTCGATGGGGGCTGTTAAATTAACCTCTGTGGTCGAAGCTCCGTATCCGAAAATACCAGAAACATTCAGAAATGGGAGCAACCAAATATCGGGTCTGAAATTTAACGAATACGAGGTATTTGTGTTGTCTCCAAAATCAATAAAATCAACCGGGGTTAAAGGAATATCAACATTGTCGTTTGCTATTCCAAGCTGAAAATTATCGATAACAATTCCCTGTTTCATCCAGATGTAGTTCGCCATTGCTCCTGCAGGATATGGAATATCGAATCCTTTTTTATAGGCTCCTTGCCCCCATATTGGGAAAATGTAATTGTATTCAACATTTTTTAAACTATCGATGTAAGCTTTTTGGTTTTTCCCTAACTTTCGTGTACTATACTGAGCATTAGCACTAAAGGTAAATGCAAATGCAAGTAGTAACAGCATTGTCATTCGTGTAATTCTATTTTTCATATCGAAGTTGTTTTAATTAACCATACGGTCTTTATTTAAATGATTATCCGTATTTATACCCAAACTCGTTTTTATAACTCACGCATGCCACTAAAAGCCGGTTGAACAATGCTTCTCCGTGATATCTTCGATTAAATTTATAACAAAATTCGTCAAGATAATTTTG
>Ga0256831_1001025_pt1 | contig 14799 bp, 11 predicted proteins | sample 132544metaG_FD_189087 | JGI IMG/M metagenome (GOLD analysis project Ga0256831, IMG submission 189087) | Hydrothermal vent microbial communities from Lau Basin, Pacific Ocean - 132-544 | ecosystem: Environmental > Aquatic > Marine > Hydrothermal vents | place: Pacific Ocean: Lau Basin | collected...
GAATAAAAAAGACCGGAAATTCTGGAACAAAGTGAAAAATATTTTCAAAAAAAAAGAAAAAAAGAGATAAGGAATAAAGCCTAAATCATAAATACACAAACATAAAATCCAAACCACAATTTCCTATCGCACAGCGAACAGAAACATTCAGCAGTTTGTCTTGTGTCTTGTGTCTAAAAATCTATCAATCTAAAACAAAAATCACCTCATTATTAATCGGCTGTTATTTGAACTGCATTTTCAACCTTTGTTTTAAGTAATGCAATATCGAGCACATCCATAACAGTATTTACGAAGTGAAATTTCAGCCCTTTTAAATAGGGGGCTTTAATATCTTCGAGGTTCTTTTTATTCTGCTCCGACAGAATTATCTCTTTAATTCCGGCACGTTTTGCAGCCAGAATTTTCTCTTTAATTCCACCAACAGGAAGCACTTTACCACGCAAAGTAATTTCGCCGGTCATTGCAAGATTCTTTTTCACTTTCCGCTGAGTAAATGCCGATGCTATTGAAGTTACCATAGTAACACCTGCCGACGGGCCATCTTTTGGTATTGCCCCCTCCGGAACATGTACATGAACATTCCAGTTTGCAAAAACTTCGGCATTTAGGTTTAATGCTTCGGCATGCGACTTCAAATATTCGTGTGCCAGCATTGCCGACTCTTTCATTACATCGCCCAAATTACCGGTTAACGTTAATGTTCCTTTTCCTTTGCTCAGACTTGTTTCCACAAAAAGTATTTCTCCTCCCACAGCTGTCCAGGCAAGCCCGGTAACTACTCCGGCAAACTCATTTCCCTGATAATGTTCCTTTGAAAATTCGGTGACACCAAGATACTCGCGAATATCGGCTTTCGAAAGCTTTTTATTATACGGCTCTTCGAAAGCTATTTTTTTTGCAATACGCCGAATTATTTTAGCAATTTTTTTATCCAATTCGCGCACACCCGATTCGCGCGAATAACCATCGATAATAAGTTCAATTACCTCTTTAGGGAAGGTTACATCTCCTTTTTTTAATCCATGGTTTTCCAACTGTTTAGGGATAAGATGGCGCTTGGCAATTTCTATTTTCTCCTCAACCAGATATCCGCTCATCTCAATTAATTCCAAACGGTCGCGCAGTGCCGGGGCAATTGTACTGAGTGTATTTGCCGTTGCAATAAACATTACCCTCGACAGGTCGTAATCCTGTTCAATATAATTATCGTGAAATTCGGCATTTTGCTCGGGGTCTAATACTTCGAGCAGTGCCGAAGCCGGGTCGCCATGAAAATGTTTTGAGACTTTATCAATTTCGTCGAGCATAAAAACCGGATTCGACGATTTGGCCTTTTTTATATTTTGAATAATTCTTCCCGGCATTGCCCCAATATAGGTTTTTCTGTGGCCGCGGATTTCCGATTCGTCGCTCAATCCCCCCAAACTAACCCGGGCATATTTACGGCCCAATGCTTTGGCTACCGATTTTCCCAACGATGTTTTTCCAACTCCGGGAGGGCCATACAAACAAAGAATAGGCGATTTCATATCGTTTTTCAATTTTAAAACGGCAAGGTGCTCCAAAATTCGCTCTTTAACTTTTTCGAGTCCGTAGTGCTCTTCATCTAACACCTTTTTAGCATTTTTAAGGTCGAAATTATCGGGTGTATATTCGTTCCACGGAAGTTCAAGCAGCGTTTGACAAAAGGTAAATTGCACCGAATACTCTCCTGCAGAAGGATTTAACCGACTAAGTTTTTCAACCTCCTTATTAAAGAAATCGCCAACCTCTTTGTTCCACTTTTTCTCTTTAGCTTTGCTTTTCAGTTCATTAATCTCTTGCTCAACAGGGTTTCCGCCAAGTTCATCCTGGATGGTTTTCATCTGTTGATTCAGCATAAACTCGCGTTGTTGCTTGTCGATATCGGTTTTTACTTTCGACTGAATATCGTGCTTTAACTCAAGCATTTGAACCTCTTTTACCAAAAAGCTAATTGCCTGAACTCCACGCTCTTTTAAACTTTCAAACTCTAAAAGTTTCTGTTTATCGGTAACACTAATGTCGGTATTCGAACAGATAAAGTTGATTAGGAAAGTTGAATTCTCAATATTTTTTACGGCAAAAGTTGCTTCAGGCGGAACGTTGGCCGAGAATTGTGCAATTTTTATTGACAGGTCTTTTAACGACCCGACAATGGCATTAAATTCGTTATCGTTTTGCGAAGAGACATCGGAAAGCGGTTCTATTTTGGCTTTAAAATAAGGTTCTTCACTCACAAATTCACGAATTTCATAACGACGTTTCCCCTGAATAATTACCGATGTTGAGCCATCGGGCATTTCCAGAACTTTCAGAATTTCGGCAACAGTACCTATTGAGTACAAATCGTTTTGAGTAGGATGATCGACGGTGTAATCTTTTTGCGCAATAGTTCCTAAAAGCTTACTTCCTTTATTTACATCGCGAATTAAATCGAGCGACCTTTTTCGCCCCACAGTAATGGGCAAAACCACGCCAGGAAAAAGCACGGTGTTCCGTAACGGAAGGATAGGAAGCACATCGGGCACTTCTGTATTTTTCAACTCCTTATCGTCGCCATCGGCAATAATTGGTATGAAATCCGATTCGTCGTTCATTGCTCCTGAACCAAAAATATCTTGAAATATTGTAGATTTTATTTTCGCCATTTTAAAAGTATTTGTGACAACCTGTCGTAAACAGGTCTGTTTTTACAACAAGCAAATGGTTTTGCAATTGCTGTGCCATTCTATGATAAAGCAAATACGTACTAATTGTTCAATATTATTGCGACAAATTTACATATTTGGCAAAAAAAAAGCCCCGCAATACGGAGCTTTTACATATTGTAAAAAGCAATTATTTCTTTCTGTTTTCCATATGTTTTCCATAACGGCTCATAAATTTATCAACACGTCCTGCGGTGTCAACCAATTTAACTTTACCGGTATAAAACGGGTGAGAGGTATTCGAAATCTCAATTTTGAATAATGGATATTCAACACCGTCAACAACCTCTGTCTCTTTTGTGCTTACAGTAGATTTTGTGATAAAAGTATGTCCATTCGACATGTCTTTAAATGCAACCAGTCTGTACTCTTTCGGATGTATTCCCTGTCTCATTTTTTTTATTTTTTATATTGAATGGTTACATTTTAATGCTGCAATCCATTCTATTTTAGTTAATAATCTTTTTTATTCGGCCTGCAAAGATAAATATTGTTCTGGTTATACCAAAAAACTATTTACCTTTTATGAGTATATTTTAATACTCTTACACTTTAAAATCTCAATACTTGCAATTTAGTGCTTTCTACTCAATAATTGGAGCACGCTTAAATGGCTTGCTTCTGTCGAACAGGTACCGCATAGTGTAATGCGTTTTCGCCTTTTTTGCTCCGGTGGCTTCGTAAATTGCAATTATCTTCGGATTAAAATCGCCTGCCCACGAAAGCTCAACTTCGGTGTACTGTGGCTTCTTTTTCATCAGTTTATCCTGATGCCAGAAAATAGCCGACTCAACTCCGTATCGCTGGTATTTTGCATCAACCCCCATCAACAAAATCCGGGTGCGGGTCATTATCTTTTTCCGTTTATAATAGAGAAATTTTAGTATACCCGGCAAATTTAACTTACCGTTAAGTTTTCTTAATATCTGATTTATGTCGGGAATCATTGCAAACATAGCAATTGGCTTTTCCTTGTGGTAAGCAAACCACACCATTTCGGGGTCGAGTATCGCTTTCGACTCGTTAATAAAACTGTAAATATCTTCGGGGTCGAGCGGTTTGTAATGTTCGTGATGCGACCATGCACCATCGTACACCGTACAAAAATCGTTTACAAAACTGTCTATTTTACTAAATTCGAAATGGCGGAAACTGTAGCCCGGTTTTTTGGCAATCCATGCTGCAATTTTCCAGAATCGCTCGGGAAAAGGTTTCGAATAATCGAGATGGTAGCTGTACTGCTCGAAATAAACTTCGAATCCGAATGTGCGGAAAAGATTCTCGTAATATTTAGGATTATAAGGCATTCCGTAACCTTGCGGCATAAAACCATCGGCAAGCAATCCCCAATTCATATAGTTCTCGCCAAAATTAATGGGACCATCCATTGCTTCCATCCCATTTTTTTTGTTCCACTCTTTTGCTGCTTCGAAAAGCATATTTGCCGCATCCTGATTATCGACACATTCGAAAAAACCACAACCTCCGGTAGGCTGGTCGTAGGTATGTGCCAGGTTGTAATTTATAAAAGCTGCTATTCTTCCCAATAACCGGTTATTCTTGTCGACCAAAATCCAACTAATGGCTTTCCCGTTTTTAAATGCTTTATTTTTATCCGGGTCGAAAATACTTTCCACCATTCCTTCGATAGGAGCCGCCCAATTCGAATCGCCACGATAAATAAGGTGCGGCACTTTATGAAATTGCTTTTTGCTTTTCTTATCTGTTACCTCGATTAAACGCATAAAATTGTACTGAAAAATGGGAGGCAAATATACTCAATTCAGATAGGTTTTCGGAAATTAAGCGAAGTTATTTTTGTTCATGGCAAAACCAGAAACTGAGTTGCAATGAGTTACTACAATGCTTATTGATAAAGAGGGTAGATAGAACAAGCATGGTTCGGATAAACATCGGGGCGAAAATCTATTTGGGTTGTGCATAAAGCAGGGTAATCGTATTTTTCAGAAGATTATTTCGGGAAAATAAATAAATACATTGGTGTCCGTTTAAAATATGAGATTGCTTCTCCGGGCTCGCAATAACGCCAGTTGTATATTGATTGTGCATGTTTGGGCTTGCTTTATAAAAGAAGTTATTCTTAGTGTTCTTAATTTGGCAAATATCTGAAAATAACGTCATTGCGATGACGAGGAACGAGGAAGAAACAATCTCAATAATTATCACGGACAATAGTGAAATAAATATAAATTCTCTTTTTTTATTCGGAATAAGAGTATTACATTTGCCCCCGCTACGTGGAAAGATTTGAGATTGATTGCAACCACATGAAAAAAACGCTAAAACAATCGCATTTTTCAATATCAATCGAACATCCCACAGTTTATTTTAATGTTTAACGTGCTGAATTATTCAGCTAAATTAAAGGGATTATGAACTATTTATTTACAAGCGAGTCGGTTTCGGAAGGACATCCGGACAAAGTATCCGACCAGATTTCAGATGCACTGCTCGACCAACTTTTAGCATTCGACGAAAACTCGAAAGTGGCCATTGAGACATTGGTTACCACCGGTCAGGTTGTTGTTGCAGGCGAGGTAAAATCGTCGGCTTATGTCGATGTACAAGAAGTTACACGCCGGGTTATTAACAAAATTGGCTATACAAAAGCCGAGTATCGATTCGACGGAGAGTCGTGTGGAGTGCTTACCGCAATTCACGAACAAAGCGCCGACATAAACCGTGGAGTAGAGCGCGAAGTTAAAAAAGAGCAGGGTGCCGGCGACCAGGGAATGATGTTTGGTTACGCCAGCAAAGACACCGACAATTATATGCCGCTGTCGTTAGAATTATCGCACATTATTTTACAGGAGATGGCCGATATTCGTCGCGAAGGAGAGGTAATGACTTACTTGCGCCCCGACTCTAAGTCGCAGGTTACCATCGAATACACTGAAGAAAACATTCCGGTAAAAGTGCACACCATTGTTGTTTCAACCCAACACGATGAGTTTGATGCCGACGAGCCTATGCTGGCAAAAATTAAAGACGATGTAATTCATATTTTAATTCCGCGTGTTGTGGCAAAACTGCCGGCTCGATTGCAGGCACTCTTTGGTAACGATATTATTTATCATGTAAACCCAACCGGCAAATTTGTTATTGGTGGCCCGCACGGAGATACCGGATTAACCGGCCGTAAAATTATTGTCGACACCTACGGAGGCCGTGGAGCACACGGTGGTGGCGCTTTCTCGGGGAAAGACCCGTCGAAAGTAGATCGTTCGGCTGCATACGCAGCTCGCCACATTGCCAAAAATCTTGTTGCAGCCGGTGTTGCCGACGAAATTCTGGTTCAACTGGCCTATGCAATTGGAGTTGCCGAACCGGTGGGCGTTTATGTAAACACCTACGGAAGATCGAATGTTTCCATTTCGGATGCCGAAATTTCGGAGAAAGTGAAAGCAATTTTCGATTTACGCCCGGCAGCTATTGAGGAGCGTTTAAAACTACGCAACCCTATTTATCTTGAAACTGCTGCTTACGGCCATATGGGACGAACTCCTGTTACTGTTAAAAAGGAGTTTACATCGCCTTACATGAAAGACAAAAAAGTTGAAGTTGAACTTTTCACCTGGGAAAAACTCGACTATATTGACAAGGTAAAAAAGGCTTTTAACCTTTAATATACTTAATCCAAATAGCTTTTCGTGGCCCGATATACTCGGAAGAAAAGCTATTTGGTTTGAAAAAAACAATGCGACCTCTGATTTCACAAATAGTTAACAAACATTGCAATACTTTTTTTTTAAATGAAAAACCTTATCGCAATAGGGGGAGAACCGGTTTGTTGCGACTACTCGGTGAAAACAATTTTTCAAAGCCGAAAAAACAATGTTCAGAAAACAGTTATTGCAAACCACAATATTTGTGTGTTTCATAATCGCTCAAACAGTTGCAACAGCTACTCCCATAAAGGGAGTAGTTTTCGATTCGAAAACAAACGAACCGCTTCCGTATGTTAATATTCTTGTAAAAGGCACTTTAACCGGAACATCAACAAACATAAAAGGTGAATTCGAAATAAACGAAAAACTTACACCCGATGCAGTTTTATTAATTAGTTTTATCGGATATAAAAGTATTGAGCTGAAATTCGATTCGATAGCAACAAAAAAACTGGTAACCATTTTTTTAGACGAGGAAGATATCTCTCTCGAAGAGGTAAATATTAAACCCGACAACTCGTATGCAAAAGCAATTTTAAGAAATGTTATAAAAAACAGAAAACGAAACAATCCCGATAACTTCAGAATTATCGACTACAACGAATACTCCCGCAAATCGGTTTTCATTACCAACCTAAACCGGAATATTACTTCTATGAAAGCTTTCCGAAAGAGTGCCGATGCTTTTATTTTTCAGTCCGACTCAACGGTTTCTATGCCCATTTATTTTTCGGAACAGCAAGTGTCTCACAGTTTCAATAAAGACGAGAATATAAACTCAAAAAAGGTTTTGAGCTCCGAGTCGGAATGTACAATGCCCCAACTTCAGAATACAATAAATACAGTAGTTACAAAAAAACTTACAACGCATATTAATTTCTATAACAACCAAATTAATGTTATTGCACGTAGTTTTCCAAGCCCGTTGGGGGCGAACTACCAAGTGTATTACAACAGTTATTTGGTTGACAGTTTGGAGCAAAACGGGAGGAAACAATACCGTTTCGATTTCTACCCCAAAAGCTACCGGAGTGCTGCGTTTAAAGGCTATTTTTGGATTGACAACGAAACATTTGCACTCACCGAAATTTATGCTAAAATACTGACAACCGCCAACGTAAATTTTGTCGACGATTTTGAAGCTCACATCTTTTATCAGCCCATTTCGGACAAACGATGGTTTTATAAGCAACAAAAAATAAGGGTTAGCCTGGCCGTTTCGAAATCGAAAAAAGAGAAAAAGAAAAAGTTAAATCTTTCAATTCAAAATTATTCCGATTTCTATCAGATTGAAACGCCCGAAGATTTTGCCTTCACATCAGCAAAAAAAAGAAAAAGACAGCAATCTAAAGCTCTTGAATTATACAACTATAAAAAATTACCTTACGATTCGCTCGAGATACTTGCATCGGAAGGAATTAAAAAACTAAAAAACAATAAAACTGTACGCACAATAAGCCGGTTTTCTGACATGACTTTAAACGGATACTACAATCTCAATAAAATAGATTTTGGATCGTACATGGACGTTTACAGGAAGAATGCCATTGAAGGCGACCGTTTTACATTACCGTTACGAACCAGCGAGAACCTGTTTAAACGATTTACAATTGGCGGCTATATTGGTTATGGGCTAAAAGACAAAGAGATAAAATACGGCGGTGAAGCAAAATATCAGCTTCCGATAAAACAGCGTACAATTTTTACGTTGAAATACGACAACGAATATTACGCTTTAACACAAGATAAATTTATTGAGTTTATTCGCGAAAACCCATTTGAGGCAGGTGGCGGAAATTTTGCTTCGTCGATTACAACAAAAGTTCCGAACCCGTATATGGTAAAACAAAAAAAAGTGAGTTTCTCAGTAGAGCACCAACTTGCTAGAGACATTGGAATTACCGTTCGCCCGTTTTTCAGCCGCTATTACAGCAACGCAAATGTTCCGTTTATTCAAAACGGAAATACAATTGGGTCGTTTAATAACTACGGAGTTTTAACCAACCTCAGGTTCTCATTCGGGCAGCCGTTCGACGAAGGATTCTTTTACCGGGTATATTACGGAAACCAAAAGCCGGTTATCCATTTATCAACTGTTTTTGCCAAATATTCGTTTATAAACGGACAAACAACAACATCGAATCCCTATTTCAATGTAAATGTTTCACTAAAAAACCGATTGAATTTCGGACCGGCATTCGTAAAAATATTACTTAGCGGTGGCTATGTTTTCGGAAATGTTCCCTACCCGTTACTTTTTATGCCACGCGGAACACAAGATTTAGGATATGCACGATTTCATTACAATCTGCTACACAATACATCGTTTGCAGCCAATTTGTACGGAAATCTTCATTTAAGTTTTAACGGAGGTGGCTTCTTATTCGGAAAAATTCCTCTAATAAAAAGGTTAAATTTACGCGAGACGATGACATTCAAAAGCTTTTGGGGAGCACAAACCGGCAACCATAAAAACGTTTTCGAGATGCCTGCATTTATACAAAAACCATTTGCTAATCCGTATGCTGAATTAGGATTTGGAGTAACAAATATTTTTAAAGTGCTAAGAATAGAATATATTTGCCGCTTAAACCGGTCAGAAATATATAATCAATTCTCATCGAAACATGGAATTCGATTGCGAATTGAAGTGAGTTTTTAACCAAGCTTTACTGTATGAAGTTATTAAATACACTACTACAAATAACACTGCGACTGACAATTGTAATGCTGGCTTTAGAAATTTGCCGGCTTTTATTTTTGGTGCTAAACAGCGTTTTCTTTCCCGGATTTGACGTTTGGGATACGTTGGGCATACTAAAAGCCGGGTTAAAATTCGATATAGCCATTGTGCTGATTATTAATGCGCCGTATGTTTTTTTAATGTTATTCGATTATAAAAAACCACTCGACAAAATTATTAAACAACTATTAAAAACCTTTTTTATAACCATAAATCTGCTTGCTATTATTGTAAACATCATCGACATTTTCTATTTCCCTTATACAATGGAACGCCTGACCATACGGTTTTTTACCTTTTATTTGGGAACTCAAAAAAATATGGGAGCACTTTTATGGGAATTTCTAGGTGTATATTGGTATGCTTTGCTGTTTTTAGCTGCGTTTATTGCGCTCATTGTTAGGGGATACAACAGAATTGGAAGAATCAAATTCCGATTTTTCGAATCGTTGTCGCGAAAAACCGTTGTTGTAATTTTAATTGTAGTTTTTTATTTGGGTGGTACCGGAGCTTCGTGGAGTTTTATTCCTTTTAATAAAGTACTCCTTACCACCGATGCTCTAAAAAGCACAAATAACCTTTTTGAAGTTGCCGCCATAACAAACACTCCCTACAATATTTTCCTTTCGGTATTTAAACCGCAAACGGTTTCGCTGCCACTGCTAAAACCAAAAATAAACATACCAAAACAAGATTCGGTTTTCAAGAAAAAAAATGTTGTAATTTTTATTTTAGAAAGTTTTACACGCGAAGCATCGGGCTTGTTAAACCCTACACTCGAAGACGGGCATTACAAAGGACACACCCCTTTTCTCGATTCGTTAATGCAACACAGCTACTATTTTACAAACGGATATGCCAACGGCAGACGAAGTATTGATGCAATACCGGCAATATTTGCCTCGATTCCGGCAATTATTAATAAACCAAGCGGGAACAAAGTGGTTAGCATTGCCTCGCTATTAAAAACAGAGGGATATAAAACCCAGTTCTTTCACGGAGCCGATAACGGATCGATGGCATTTGATGAGTATTGTAAAAAAGCCGGAATAGACGAGTATTATGGGCGAACAGAGTTTAATAACGAAAAAGAATTTGATGGAACCTGGGGAATTTGGGACGAACCGTTTTTACAATTCATGGCACAAAAGCAAAAAGAGACAGAACAACCGTTCTTCTCAGCAGTCTTTAATCTATCGTCGCACAACCCATACGATTTGCCAGCCAAATACGAAGGAAAATTTAATGAGGGCGGAAATCCGATTTGTAAATGCATTGAATATTCCGATTATTCAATAAAAAAATATTTCGAAACCGTTTCGAAAATGCCTTGGTTTAACAATACCATATTCGTCTTTACAGCCGACCATTCAATAACTCCATGGCATAAAGAGTATGCCACAACAAAAAAAGCTTTTGCCATTCCTCTATTTTTTTACACTCCCGATGGAAGTATTAAAGGAAAAAATAGTAAAATTGCACAGCAAATTGATATTATGCCAACTCTATTAAACTATTTAAATTACCCTAATCGGTATTCTTCGATTGGGATTAATTTGCAGAACAACAACACGGAACAGTGGGCTATAACCGATATTCTGAAAATTCCTCAGATTATAAAAAAAGATAACGTGTTAATAATGAGTCAATCGGAAGAATAAGCTCTAAATAGATTTGAGGTATAAAAAGAAAAAACAGACAATATTTATATGGAACAAGTACTATTGAAAAACAACAAGGTAAGCGAAAGAGGTGGAATTTTAAACCAGGTAAAGAAATTAAAAGCCAGCGGTTTGTATCCATACTTCAATGCAGTTTCCTCGACTCAGGGAGCTACAGCAGTTTTTGGAGACAAAGAGGTACTGATGTTTGGCTCGAATAACTACCTCGGGCTTTCCGGCGACCCTCGTATACAGGAAGCGGCAAAAAAGGCAATCGACAAATATGGAACATCGTGTACCGGAAGTCGTTTTTTAAATGGAACTATAGATTTACATCTCGAACTCGAAAACGAGCTTAAAGAGTTTTTAAACAAAGAGGGAGTCATTATTTTTCCTACCGGATTTCAGGTAAACTCAGGCGTAATTCCGGCAGTGGCCGACAAAAACGACTTTATCTTTATCGACGAGTTAGATCACGCATCAATTATCGACGGTTGCAGAATGAGTTTTGCACGCCGCGTTAAATTTCGCCACAGCGACATGGCTGATTTAGACCAAAAACTGGCAAATAATGGTGTTAGCGGAGACATTACCAAATTGATTGTTACCGATGGTATTTTTTCGATGGATGGCGACATTGCACAGTTAGATAAAATAACAAAACTTGCCAAACAACACGATGCTATGGTAATGGTAGATTGTGCCCACTCGATTGGTGTTATTGGCAAAAATGGCTCGGGTACTGCTTCGCATTTTAACATTACCGACGAAGTTGATTTAATTGGCGGAACATTTAGCAAATCGCTGGCATCGGTAGGCGGGTTTATTGCCGGTAGTGCCGATATGATTGAGTACCTCAGTCATGCTTCGCGATCGTATATTTTTAGCGCCAGTCTGCCTCCAAGTTCAACTGCTTCTGCACTCGCTGCATTGCGCATTATTCGTAACGACAATTCACTTCAACTAAAACTTTGGGAGAATACAAATTATGCCATTCAATTAATGAATGAAGCCGGTCTTGATATTGGCAATGCAGAATCTCCAATTATTCCAATTTATATTCGCAACTCTTTTACTACTTTTAAAATTGCAAAATTACTACTCGACAATGGTGTTTATGTAAATCCGGTTGTTGCGCCGGGCGTAAAAGAGACCGATGCATTGCTGCGGTTTTCACTCACAGCATTGCACACAAAAGAGCAAATTGAATATGCAATAGAAAACATTGCAAAGTTGGTTAACAAATATTGTTAAAAACAGAAACTTATGAATATTGAGGTTAGAGAAGTTACTTCGAAAAGCGATTTAAAAAAGTTTGTAAAATTTTTTACTACACTTTATGCAAACTGCAAATACTCCCCTATTCCACTTCATTTCGACGAGTTAGAAACCCTTTCGAAAGAGAAAAACCCGGCCCATAAAACCTGTAAAGCAAAATATTGGATAGCACTTAAAGACGGCAAAGTTGCAGGTCGTATTTCGGGAATTGTGAAGGACAATGAAGTAACCGAAGATAACAAACCCATTGGACGATTTGGCTGGTACGACTTTATAGACGACAAAGAAGTATCGAAAGCGTTAATGGATACAGCACTCGCATGGATTAAAGAATTTGGCATTTCAATCGTTCACGGACCGTTTGGGTTTACCGATCTCGACCGGCAGGGAATGTTAGTTGAAGGATTCGACCGAATGGGTACTTTTGCCGCTTTATATAACTACCCCTATTATGTTGAACATATGGAAGCGATGGGTTTTGTCAAAAAAATTGACTGGGTAGAATACGAAATTGATGTTGAAAATCTTATTGTCGACCGCGTTGAAAACATAGCAAACTATGCAGCTAAAAAATATGGATTTAAACTGGTAGAACTGACCTCGAGAAAACAGCTAAAAAAATACATCTATTCAGTATTTGCACTTCTGAATAAAGAATACGCACATTTATACGGTTTTTCGCAACTCACCGAAGAGCAAATAATGCACTACGTAAAAATGTTTATCAACCTTGTTAAACTCGATTTTTTAAGTCTTGTTGTCGATAAAAACGATACGTTAATAGGATTTGGGATTGCAATGCCTTCGTTTACCGAAGCGTCTATTAAGGCTAAAGGGAAAGTACTTCCACTGGGATGGTACTATTTTTTACGAGCATTAAAGAAAAATGAAACACTCGATTTATATCTTGTAGCCGTCGATTCGGAATACCAGAAAAAAGGAGTAAATGCACTGCTAATTAGTTATACTGCACGGAAAGCAAAAGAGTTTGGAATTAAACGTGCGGAAACAAATATTGAACTTGAAAATAACAATAGCGTTCAAAGCATGTGGCAATTTTTCGAGCGCGACCAGCACAAGCGGCGACGTTGTTATATTAAGGAGTTTTAGTTGAAATGGCAAAGATTCTGATTACCGGAGCAAGTGGTTTTATTGGTGGTTTTTTGGTTGAACACGGACTGTCGGAGAATCATACAATTTATGCAGCAGTTCGCGCTTCGAGCAATAAAAAAAACCTTTCCGACCCACGTATTAACATCATTCATTTGAATTTAGCCGACAAAAAATCGTTGGTACAGAAATGGGTAAACCTCCGTAAAGAGATTGGTAAATTCGATTATGTCATTCACAATGCCGGAGCTACAAAAGTTCTCGACAAGGCCGATTTCGAAACCATAAACTCGGAATACACAAAAAATTTGGTTGAATCGTTTATTACTGCCGGAATGATTCCCGACAAATTTATTTACATGAGTAGTTTGGCTGCCTACGGACCGGGCAACGAAAATACATTCGACCCGATAAAAATATCCGACACACCCAATCCAATTACAAATTACGGGAAGAGTAAACTAAAGGCCGAGCAGTTTCTTTTTCAGCAAAACAAAGTGCCATTCCTTATTTTCAGGCCAACCGGAGTTTATGGCCCGCGCGACACCGGCTATTATAAATTTATAAAATCGATTAATAACCACATTGAAATATATCTTGGAAGCACGCATCAAAAACTCTCTTTTATTTTTGTTCACGACTTGGTTTCACTTATTTTTAAATCGCTGCAAACCAACATTACAAACAAAGCATATTTTGTTACCGATGGAAAAAATTACACCAGCCGGCAATTTGCCGCCATCACAAAAAAAATTCTGAATAAAAAAACAGTTCGGATTATTTTCCCACTGTTTTTTGTAAAATTCGCGGCTTATCTTTCGGAATACTTTGCACTTTTAACAAAAAAACCAACTCTGTTTACAACCGATAAATACAAAGAAATAACACGACAAAACTGGGCTTGCGATGCCTCGGAAACAATCAATGATTTTAACTTCCAACCCCGTTACAATTTGCAACTCGGAGTAGAAACAACGATTGAATGGTATAAAAAAAACAGATGGCTATGAACTAAACAATGAGGTTATTGTTGAATTAAAAATTGATTTTACGTAAAATGAAACTTATACTATTACTTTTTATATTTATTGGCTTTTGGAGCTCGAATACAATAACAATAGATGAACACCCGAATTTGTTGTTTTATATAGAACGAAACATGAATAAAAACACCGTTATATATGAAGCAAGTTTCGACAAAAACGGCCAGTTAGATAAAAAATTGCCAATAAAAGCACATTGGATAATGTTTGAGAAAAACGGGGAGAGCGAAGAGCTTAATTATGCCGAAGAAAGAATGGCTTACGGCATAAAATGCACCATTGATAAAAAAGTAAAAGACCATTTTAATGTAAGATTGGTTGCCGACGAAAAACGCCTCTTTACTCTCGAACAAACTGCTCCGTTTAAAGCACAGTTAACAACAGTTTTAAATGGCGAAAAGGCACAATTAACACGCCTCTTTATCGAAGCCGACAACTCATCATTCTGGCCAAAAATAAATTATATTTTACTGGAAGGGAAAAATATGCTTTCGAATAAAACAATTAGCGAACGCGTAAAACCCGAAGAATAAAGAAACAATA